>Ga0214923_10000133_pt1 | contig 110677 bp, 160 predicted proteins | sample LL1510_MetaG_FD_177993 | JGI IMG/M metagenome (GOLD analysis project Ga0214923, IMG submission 177993) | Freshwater microbial communities from Lake Lanier, Atlanta, Georgia, United States - LL-1510 | ecosystem: Environmental > Aquatic > Freshwater > Lake | place: USA: Georgia | collected... | reverse complement strand
TGTATTAAGTCTAACATTTTTTAGGGGGGAAGTCAAATACCCTTCCCCCATCTAATTACAAGTATCTTGCGATAGCGTTGTATGTAGATGTGCTAACTGTTTCCTCGTCCGTCATTTTAAGGATACGAATAGCGTTTTCCATTTCCTCTTTTTGCTCATTGTAAGAGTGTTGATGAAGTTGTTGAAAGTCCCTAGTTGGTTCAGCAGGGAACTCATTTTCTGATGCTGTTAAGTCAAAATCTATATTTAGAGATTTTGTCCAGTTGCGATAGTTGGTTCTAACATTTTCTGCCTTAGAGATGTTAGCGATAGCATAAGCAAATAAATCTTTTTTCCAAGCCTCTAGTGCTTTTTGATAATTTGCTTCGTTTTCATCTTGCTTTTTGTAGTTAGCCTCTAGTTCTGCTAATCTATTTTCTAAGGCTGTAATAACCTTAGATGTAGCAATTTTTACATTTATTGCTTTTCCTCTTGTTGCCATTTGGGTCGTTTTCCTTTTCTTTGTTAGGGGTTTCTATCCTAGCATTTTGCTATGATAATTTCAAGTTGAGCAGTTTTAGCAGACATGCTCAGGTCTTTTCCTGTATTAGGAATTACTTTGCTGTCCAAGTTGTCCAGCGTGTTTGACCATTAACATCAAGTTTTACACGAACGGAAGTTCCGTCTGTGTTTGGCTTGATTTCTTGAATTGTGCCTGTAATCTTAGACTTCTGAGAAGTATAAGTGTCGCCTACTTTGTAGGTTGCTGTTGATACTGCCATTTGGTTTTCCTTCTTTCTTGTTGGTTTTACTTACTGTTTAAGTCTAACATTTTTTGGCTAAAAATACAAGTTATTTTTCTAATAATCTCATATTTTGAGATATGGTATCTGTGATGTATCTCACACCACCATATCGAAACGGACATAACGGACATTTTACTGATAAATAAGAAATAAGATTATCCAGCAAAATAGGTAGAATTTCCAATCCACTTTTTTCTCCTATTTTTTAGATGATGAGAATACGATATCACTCTTAGAGTATACACACAATCCGCAAGATACGCAAGCGCTTCCAGCATTTGAGATAAGGGGAATTGACTTTAAGTTCTCAGGACACTTAGCGCCAGGACGATTAAATAATTCTTTCATATCTGCTTGGCCTATTGCAAAATTTTTAGCAAGGTATGCAAGTCTAACACCATGATCTTTTTTAAGACTAACACCTATCTCTTTATTTTCGCTATCTGTTGAATAGTATAAAGATAGATTAGGTATACCTTTGAGCATTAGCGCTGCAGAGTGTACTCTAGTGTATACCCAAAATTTTATATCAAAATTATTTCTAATTACATTGCGCCATGCGTTGGTATAAGTATCATTAAAAAAATCACCATCCCAGTGAATACGAAATAGCATAACTGCGTCTTTCTTCTCACAATCTGTTCTAAAATCATCAATCATTGCACCCAATAACTTTTCCATAGTTTCTTGATCTGCGTCTTTTAACAACTCCCAATTGTGCAGGAGATTAGTCTTTACTCCTTTGAAGAGTTTTTCGAGTTTTCCTGCATAACAAACATTCTCACAAACCATAGTGGCACCAGGGCATGAATAATTCTTTCCAGCGGGTAAACCGAACGTGTTTGCAATTGCTGCTTGCTTTCCGTTTTTTGATACAAGGTTAGCCACTTTTCTGTCATAAGATCTCTTTAATTGGGTCATAATTAATTATAACGTTTTCAGGACAAAAATACAAGTGCACGTAATTGCTTAAATAGGACAAAACGGACATCGCCTCGGGCCCCGCTTTATTGCAACATCATTAAATCAAATTGGTCGTATTCACCAACTTCAATGATATCTCTTTCACCAAAATCATTTACAACTTTTAAAGTGTATCCATCAGGTAGTGAAACTATATCTACAATAGACACAACTTCATCACCAATTAGAATGCAATCGTCAATTTCTAATTGCCCTGAAGTTAATAAGTCAACCTTTACATAGTCCACAATCTGAATAGTATCATCATTTTCTAGATCAATCATTTTGTTCCTCAATTTCTGCCAATGTTTCCCACAAGATAGGCTCCAATAATTTTGAAGCCTTATCTAATTTATCTTGCAATTCTTTACTCATACAAGTCCTCATCTGCTGGATTAATAAACCACTCTAAGTGGTGCTGGCTTACTATTGCGCTTGCTGGTGCTTGCTTATTGCCTTTGTAAGTAATTTGATAATTACCAACCATTGGCATATCTATCATGCGTGAGTAATCCTCGTCATAGTATGCGTCAATTGCTTCAATACAAGGTTGAACCATTTCTTTAGGAACTGGTGGATAGTGATTACCCTGTAAGTGATAAAGTAATTGTGTTTCTAAGTCTAGCGTTGTATCCGCTAGACCTATTGCTGTTACACTTCCCATTATAGTTTCTCCTCAATTATTTCTAATATCTGATTATATGCGATTATCTTATTTTGATCAAGGGTGGCAGACCGCATATCTACCACCATATCAATTAAATTATCTAACACTTACTTCTCCGTTAGTGTAGAAGGTTTTAGTGTACATTTTGCCCATAGGGTCTGACAAGTTATAGGTTGCGTATTCTTTGGCTGTTCCATAGTCTACACATTTATTCCATGCGTCTACTGCTTCTAGCATATCGCTAACTCGCAGGGTATGAATTAACTCTCCGTCATACGAAGTAGTAAGTGAATAGTTATATTCCATTATGCGTTCTCCTTTGTTCTAAATAATTGGTGGTATTCCATTATCTCATCAGAAGGAATACAATACAAATTACACTCGCAAGGGTCTATATTCCAATCCTCATTATTTCCGTAGTATTCCCAACCTACGCCATAGCAATAATCACAATTAACTATCTGCTCAATAGCATTTTTTATTTTACTCATTTAGTTTTCCTTTCGTTATATCTTTATCCTATCAGATTAGGCTGACAAAATCAAAAAATCTGGGGAATTCAGGGTGTGTTTTTAATCACACGTAAAGGCCTGTGGATAAACCTGTGGAAAACCCCTCGGCCCCCTCCGAACATTTGTTCTAGAGGGGATTTTATTTATTAAACTGGAATTAAACCAATCTCATCAATTCCGCAAGCCTTTTCAAATCTTGCAAAATCAAAATTATCATTATCAGATTTGAACCACTCAGCAAATTCATTTACTAAATCCTCATAAGTGGTTTGTGGAATTTCATCAACAAATCCTTTTAAGATATTTGCGGTTTTTATATAGTCTTTTCTAGTCATCATTATTAAGCCAACCTTAGAGTTGCAAAAGAATTATTTTCGTTTAACTCTTTAATTGTTTTAGATAACTTAGGGGCAACTAATTCTTTAAGCATACCCTCTAAAAGCATTATTTGCTCATCAGCAGGTAAGTCTAATAATTGTTTAGCAGTTGGATTAGTTTCATCTAACTCAGTTACAAAGTGTAGAGAGTGTTTAATTGTTTTCATTAGAATAAATTTCCTAACGCAAAATTATCGCACTCGCATTTTTCTACATTGTAGTCAAGGTTATCTCCCCAAAAGATTAAACCTTTACCATTACACTCATTACAATCAAAAGACATTACAGAATTTATCATTATGCTAACGCCTTTCCTCGTAGTGTGCCACTAATACCAAGCACATCACAATTTAATTTAACAGATACGCCAACAGGTAGTTGGTTTGGGTAAGTGTTTATGAATTGAGCAACAGCACCTTTAGAAGGTAGGTTGATATTTTTTACAGCACCATTATAGGTTTCTAGTTTTACAGTATAAGTCATTTCTGATTACCTTTCTTTATTGTTTGATAAGACTATCCTATCAAAAACCCCTGACATTTTCTACCTGCTAGGGGTGTGTTGCCTTGTGATTTATCTCACAAAGCCCCTTCCTGAAATAAGCCTATTTCAAGGTCTAGCAATTCTTGAGGGGTAGCCTCAGAAAGGTCAACCCAGCCAGCGCCCTGCTCATCAAGGCGAAAGATTTCAATATATCCCATTATTCATCACCTACTTTTACCGCTATTATGCGATAGTGGTCTTTATAAGAATAAGGCGTTCTGATTAGAACACGATACGCTTCTTTTCCATTACCAAACCAATGGTCTGTTTTTTCTGCGTTTATTATTTCACCATTTAGAGAGCGTGAATTATACTCTTTACCTTCTAGCAGGTTTTCTATTGTGTATAAGTTAGCCATTTATAGCCACTTCCTTTCTTTATTTTTATTACTCTGTAAGTTTACCAAAATTAGCAGACATTTACAAATTACCCACGAGTAGTCTTAAATAGTAAGACGCTCAGCGGTGTGATTTACGCCACAAGATTTCTGTGATCTTAAACACATCGTACGTAAACGGACATTTGGGACAAAACGCCTCGGGATTTTTTTAGCAGAATTTATTTAAAATCTTTTAAAATATTTTCTACTAATTCTAATTCATCTTTTGTTAAGTGATCTAATTGAATTGCTTTTTCAAAATTAAAAATATCTTTATTTTGTTTTTCCATTTTTATGTTTTACCTTTCTAGTATATTTTTTTTTATTTGGAATTGCTGTCGCAGCATTACTACGACGCAACTCTTGAATACGAATTACTTTATTTTTTATTTCGTTAAGCATTTTTTTATTCCCAACAATTTGAGCAAGTAATTATATCTTGCTCATCAAATAAATTGCTAGAAACTTTTTCATCACATAGACGACAATTAAGAGTTATCATTTATTTACTCCAATTCTTAGCGATACAATTATCGCAAATAGCAGGGATAGAAACTTTAGATACCATAGCGGTACCATTACATGATATACATTTTTTAGTTATCATTTATTTATCTCCTTCCGTAGAGATTATCAAATTTAGATATTGGCATTAAGCCTTTATATTCATTACATGAGAAACAAAACTTTGCTTCACTAGATGAAACACTTTCACAAAAACAGCAAATAAGTTTTTCCATATTACTTACCTACCTTCCATGAAGACCAATAAGATAGCAATTCGCTATCCTCAATATAGTGAGAATAAATATTCTGCTCACAATTTTCACAGAAGGTATATTTTATATCATTTACCAATGATATCGCTAACTTATTTGGTAAGTGTTTAGCACACTTTTTATTTAGTAGTGAATTCATTTGAATTCCTTTCTTTAAGAGATTTACTTCTTTTTCAATCTTTATACTAGTATTCTAACACCTACCACTGACATTCTACTAGCCAGTAGATATAACAAAACGGACATAGCAGACAATTCGCTGATGTGATGTACGTCATGTGGATAACTTAAGCGTAACATAAGGGTGTGATTTATATCATGTGGACGACACGCCGTTAGCGCCGAGGTCATGTCCGATTTGCACCAATTGTCTTGTGGTATAAATCACATGCGACACGCCGTGTCTGCTCTTGACTTTTAGGATTATCTATGATAGGATACCAGTATCAAATTAAATATAGAAAGTTTAGGGTATGAGCCTTAGCAAATAAATGTGATACAAATCACAGTGAGCCTAAGCAAATAAGACCCCAAAATGTCAGACCCCCCTGCTAGACTAGCGGGTATAGAAAAAAGAAAGGAAGTTAAAATGACTTCACTAAATACAATAGTACTAGAGCCTAACCATGTTATGGCTTCATCTAATACAGGCGATAACAATTTGTTTCGCAATACAGTAGGAAACTACATGAGCCGAAAGGCATACCTAGAGATGTTGGTATCATCTCAAGGAGTTATCTCTCACAAATACCTTTCACCTAACGAAAGCCGTTGGGTTATGTCTGCTAAGATAGGAAACTAACTATGACTAACGCTGATAAGATTAACGAAGCCATAGAGGCTTTACAAAATGCTAACAAGGTGTTAGTAGAAATGTTCGGAGAGGACAAGGAATAAAATGGAGTTCTACGCAGATTTAGAATATATAGCATTTTATATTAACAACCTATATCCAAATGGTGTAGCAATAGAATTGCCTACATGGTTGCTCGTTGCTACTATAGGATTGATTTATTCTATTAGAGTGATGAGAAAATATAAATAAATGGCTGAGTATTCTGCTGAGCAATTAAGACGCAAGGCCCACCTAGAAAATGGTGGCACCCTTGCAAATTATGATAGGGCCCACTACTCTAAGTAGTGTGCTCACTATATTTTTTTTATTTTATTTTTTTAAACCTGTATCATACATTTGAGAAAAATATTCAGATTTTTATGAAAACGCTTTTTAAAAATTTTTTCAGATTTCTGGCCAAGAGCCTTTATCTTCTAATACAAATCCGTTTTCTCTATCGAATAATTGATAGTCAATATTTATAATATTAAAGGTCTCTCCAAAAGCAAGAAGAACCTGAGCAAGATTTAATTTTCCGCAGGTATATAAATCAAACTGAACTAATGACGGATCTATCTCATCCCATATATGAAAAGCAATATGACTAGTCTCAATCATTACTATAGCCGTAAGTCCACGATTGCCTGGTTTGTCAACATAAGACGCAAAAGGTCCTTTGATAATCTTCATATCTATACGATCAACTAAGCGGGTAAGAAAATCAACACCTTGATCTTCACTATTAATTGGATCCTTTACCTTAGCGTTAATAAGTAAATGCTTGTGAAATATCATAATCTCTCCTCATATGCTTGGTTTAAAAATGGATCATTCCAGAATTCTGCTAAAGATTCATTTCCTATATCATCAAAATAATATCTGTTTTTTGAAAGGCTGTAGGTCCAACCTTTCCAAAGGTTTTGGTCTTCTTCTTCCCAAGTTAAATTATCAGTTATCATTTTGTCAATTCTTTTTCAATGGCCATAATGGTTGGACAAGGCCAAGGTTTTTTATCTTCTTTGCATCTGTTACCTGATGTGCCTTGTGGAAAATGTAGTTTGGCAACAGCAACAAGAGCCTCATCTAAGTTAAACGCTCCTGAAGCAGCAATTAGGTCTGACATATTTTTTTCTGCAGCAAGCCATCTTAATTTATTTTCCATATAAGGATTTTCCATATAACCAGTATACACTATTTGACAGAGTAGATCAAGTATGCTAGAATATATTTATGCACTTACTAGGACTAGAAATTCGTAAAGACCGTAGAGAAAAAAATTACTCTATGAAATCTTGCTACCACTGTGGCAAGGTTATTTGGGTTACTAAAGAAAATCTAAGAGCAAATAATTTTTGTTCTTCTTGCAAATGATTGCATCATCTTTTGAGTTTGAGTCAAATCAAATAAAAGAAACAGACTCTATAGGTAGAGAAAAATTTTGGGAAGATTTAGGTAGACCAGACGACGGTAAACCAAGTAAAAAAGTTACAGACGCTATTAAAGAAATGCTTGAAGATCCAGAACATCATAAATTAATGGAACGTCTAAAATACATGGAGGAACATGGAATCTAGACATACAGAATCATGGAGTAGACAAACCCCTAAAGGTTTTGAAACAGAGATAGCAAGATTACAAGAAGACGAACCTATTATTAATGATGGTTTGGCATTAAAAATTTTTCAAGACAAATGCTGTGACCAATGTCTTTGTAATTAATTAAAAGCACCATTCTCTTTTAGCACATCATATAAAATACCATTAACTACTCTAAATTGAGGTTTGGCATTTTCTACCATTTTATCAATTTGATCTTCAGGCATATTATTTTGACGTGCCAAACCAATGTTTAAATTTAAAATTGTTTCAGTCATTAGTTCAATTACTTCTTCTCTATTCATATTACTCACCATTTCCCTATTGGACATTTCGCTAGTTTTAATGTTGTTTTTAATTTCATGAAACAACCACATTTTTTACATTTTGCAAGTCTTTTATTAAAACTTGCACAACCATTACAAATTTTCAGACGGTATTCAATTAACTCCCTATCACTTCTTGGCTGAGAAGGATTAAATAAATCTGAAAACTTAACATCATCTATCACCAATCTATAGTATCATAATATGTAACTGAATACTCTCCTGAAAAAATCTCAGCATATGAGAAAATATCACACATATACTTCTTCATAGTGGTTAAACCAACCTTGTCCGATAAATACTTATATCCGTGGGTAATCTCTTCATGCTCAATCCCCTCCTTTTTAAATTGTTGGTTTAGGGTTTCTATATATCTTTTTTTACCGTATTTTTTAGATGTAAAAGATTGTGTTGTGTATATCTGTCTAATTTTATTATCTGTATCTTTTGCAATATCTGTATTTTCTATTATATAGTCAACAGATGGACATTTCATCCTATTAGACCATGTTCGCATGTTGTTGCTGTAAGACTCCATATTCCTTAATGTGGAATCAGCATAGGCCATGCGTTCTATATCATTTGTCGATGTGTCAATCTCTGTAGCAAATGCAATCAAAAATGCGGTTGCAAATGGGAATTTGTCAAAGTATCTTGTTATGTTGAAATGAACATTTGGATTAAAACTTTTGTTAGACATATTGTCCTGTAGTAGTCGCATATGATTGCCAATAGAAACATAATCTGGATGATTTATATCGCAATCTACAAAAAGACAATCCCTAGGACTAATATTGTCTGCAAGACATAAAATATTTTTATCGTAGGTCCCAACTATCTTAGAACCATTATATCTATTTAATAACTGCGCCGACATAAAACCATCCATATCTGGCGAAATTATTAACTTTTTAGAATGCTCTAACGTTGAAAGTATTTTAGTTTTCATTTTTTAAAAACACTGTTATACTTAACCAATAATGACATATTTTGATTTTGCAGGTTTAATTCTCACAATACTTTCTATTATAGCATTGTTGTCTGGCGGAATCAAGTGGTTAACAAAACATTATTTTGATGAAATAAAAGCAGAGTTTAAACCCAATGGCGGAAACTCGATGAAAGACGCAATTTCTAGATTAGAAAACGATGTTTTATTGTTAAAAGATCACATGATAAGAGAAGAAAAAGAACAAAATGAACTTAATAGAAAAATAGACAGCATGTATCAAATATTATTAGATTATATTAGTAAAAGATAATTATTTTATAAGTAGTATCTCTGAGGGAAAGTCCCCCCCTCCCCCCATAGATTTTTTGTTACATCTAATGGTGGAAGTAAGAATGCATCTCTAGTGCAAAGTCCCCACAAACCCTATAACTACTATACCACAAAACAAAATACAAAGATAAAATATTGTTTAATTATTAATTTTATTTTATGGTATAATCAATGATTATGACACTATGCGGACCCGAGACTTTTGGAGCAGATCCAGTTAGAATTAAATGGCAAATTGTTAGAGGTGACACATCTCCGCTACGTGTAGAGTTTTTAGAAGATGATGAAATCACTTACTTTAACACATCCGATTGGACATATCAAGCAACCACTTACGATCCTCAGTCAGATGCTCTAGATGAACTAGAAGTTACCGCAGGCAATGGATATGTTGACATTTTGGCTCCTTCATCTATTACTGAATTATGGGGCACTGGTTACAAGTCGATTGTTACAGAGTTAACATTTGATCTTCAGGTTGCAATTGATGAAAATACAATTTGGACTCCCGTAATAGGAACTATATCTGTTATCGGTGATGTTACAGGGAGTTTATAATGTCAGTAGTTAAAGTTTCAACCCCACGACCAGAATTACCATCAGTTATTAAAATAAAAAATAAAATTTTTAAGGTGAGCAAATGACACAGCATGTACTTACAACTATAACAAACTAAATATCGTGAGATAATGTAGTTATGGCTGTTTCTAAATCTATGGATTTCCCTAATAAAAAAAACAAATATGCAGATCAAGTTGCTCAGTCTTATCCAGATTTATCAACAAACTATGTTCCAGTTTTAGGACCACAAGGCCCAGAAGGACCCCAAGGGCCAAAGGGGGATAAGGGGGAAAAAGGTGAGCGTGGAGAAAAGGGGGATAAGGGAGAGACTGGAAGTGTTGGGCCTAAAGGAAAAGATGGCGAGAGTTCACTGTCTTCTTCTGGTCAACAGCCAGGTTGGGCATCTTATTACAATACAAATAAAAAACAGATAAAAACTGGTATTACTAAAGGTGATGATGGATGGGTTAGTGTCTTTGTTGAATCTAATAAAGATTCCTCCAATGAACTATATTTGCCAAAAGGGGCTGTTAGTTTTTGGAATTCTGAATCTAGAACAATTAATTTAAAGGGTTTAAAAGAAGGAAGTCATGTTTTTATTTCATATAATTTTGACATTACTACCTTAAATAATAATACAGAGGTTTGGATAAGAACCTATTTATCAAAAAATTTACAAGATATGTCTCAGTTTGTGGCTTCTTTAAAGTATCAATACGACTATAATATTAATGTAACTCAAGACTTTTTTATAGAAAATGAAAAAATAAAAAATTCTTCTGGTGTACCACAAATAAGAACTGATTTTGATAGTCTTGTAAGAATGAATAGCATTTACATCTCTGTGATATAATAAAGCAGGAGGAACTATGTCATTTCCAGGCACATACAACATTAGTTATTATAAGGGTGATACTTATCAGTTTAGGATATACCCTAAAGACAGTTCTGGCAACACCTTTGATCTTTCCGAGTATAGATACGACCACGACTCTAATCCAAACACCGATCAATGGGATACTGCAATTTTTGCTTTTGCAGAAACAAGAGGTGGAAACTCAGCAACTGGATATCATAAATGTTTAGCAAAAATTTCTGATAATGGAAATTATGTTACCTGCACAATTAGGCCAGAAGATTCTTCATATTTAGATCCAACAAAAACCTATGTTTATGATGTTCAAGTAACAAAACCAGGAACAGACTATCCAATGGTACTAACACTATTAACTGGAAATATTTCTGTAACTGATCAAGTTACAAGCGTTGTTGGATTGGCATAAAATGACAACAGAGGTCTTAGTTTCTACGGATGAACTTTTAGTTTTAGGAGGACCAGAAACTATAAACGTTGAAGTTGATTATGGTCCTAAAGGTGATCGTGGAAGTTTATTTTTTGCTGGAAACGGAGAACCAACATCTACAACCACAATAGAATTAGATGCACAAGTATATGATTTTTATTTAAATGTTCAGCAGTCTCATGATGGATTTGCAACAATATATCAATTGGTTCAAATTCCTGGGGGAACTCAATGGCAACAAATACTTTCATTACTACCAAACGTATATTCTTTCAATACAGATAAAGCATTTGTGTCTAATTCTACAGATATAAACATTCCTCTTATTAACCTAATACCTTTTGAACTTATAGGTTCAGTCACTTCTAACAACTTTAATGTTCAATATTCCATTAGTGGAACAAATCCCATAGCATCTTCGATTTCTGTTGACGATATATCTGGAGGAACAGGATCTGAAACTTTGCCAATAACTATATTTGCTAGTGAATTAATTGAAGGAGAATGGGTAAATCCTTCTGGTCAAAGAACCATACATTTGTTCATTTCTATGGTATAATCTAAAATGGTGATTAATAATGGCTGAAGATATTGGTAATATTTATAAGACAAAAATTCCATCTTATGCTGAAGCAGCGGATATTCAAGCAGCATTAAAATTATTTCATTATGGAACAACAACCGTTCCTACTCAAGAAGATGATATTTTAGAAGATTCTTTAGCAGGACACCTAAAAGATTTACAAGATCAAGTAACCTCAATAGAAACCATAGGAATAGGATCTGATTTTTTAACCATTGCACAAATAGGATCATTAACAAATCCACAAGATGGATATATTGCAATGGCATCAGATTCAAGTGGTTCACCAATCACAACCACATATGCTACTGCAATTTATCAAAATGAGGCACCAACAGAAGACTTAGTTGATGGTTTGGTGTGGGTTGACAAAGATTCTTCTCCACGTCGTGCATATATTTACAATGAAGGAAGTTCTTCTTGGGACATTATAGATGATATACAAAGTGTAGTAAATAATGCTGGCGATATACTTTACGGTACTAGTAATGATACTGTAAGTGTTTTACCAATTGGAACTGCTGGTCAAGTATTGAAAGTTAATTCTGGGGCTACCGCTCCTGAATGGGCTGATGCTTCTAGTGGTGGTATGACTTTGATTAGTACAACCACTTTATCAAACAGGCAAACTGATATAACTTCAATTCCTGGTGCTTATAATAATTTAGTATTAGTTATTAACGGCGCCAATTTCCCTACCTATAATACTCAAATTTTTTTAAGACCAAATGGCGACACTGATAAAGTAACGACCGATAACAGACAAAATAGTGGTGGCTCAAACAATTCTAATACTACAACTGCTGGTTCACTTAACCTATCGGCTGGATATAATATATCAAATAGTAGCAACAACAATACTTTTGTTGTCACAATATATAATTATGCAAGTAGCAGTTATTTTAAAGCAATTACTAATTTTGGATACTTTGAACAATCTGGCGGTACTAAAACGGCAGTAGGTTCTTGGGGAGGTTACGCAAGTACCAACGCTATTACAAGTATCACTTTATACCTTGACCAAAATGTTAATTATAATTCAGGTCAAGTTCTGTTATATGGAGTCAAATAATGAATACATACAAAAAAACAGTTGTAAATTGTGAAACTGGTGAAATATTTGAAGTAGATTTAACACCAGAAGAAATAGAAATAAATCGTATAGAAGATGAAAAAATAGCAAATGCAAAAGCCGAAGCCGAAATAAAAGAACAAGAGATTAGAGAAAATGAAATTAAAAAAGAAATTGCTAAATCAAAGTTTGCTGAACTTGGAATTACAGAAGATGATTTAAGGGCGTTGGGGCTATAAAATGTCAACAATTAGTTCAACAAGTAAAGTTTTATATATGTATGATCAAGTTACCGATACTTGGTATGCTGCTGCTGGCGTAGCAAATTCTAATGTTCCATATAACTGGACACAAGTTCATACATTTGGAAATGTTGTAACCTTTAATGATGTTGTTCGTGCAAAAGCAGGAGTTAATAGATTTCAAAATCCATCTACAAGAGATTCTATCATAACCTCTCCAACAAAGGGAACAGTATGTTTTGTTGAACAAACAAATGGCGGAACAAATATAAATCAAGTTCAAATATACAATGGAACGTCTTGGGTAGGAATGCTAGACACAACAACGTTAAGTGTAAAAACAAATAATTATACTTTAGATATTTCAGATGCAGGTCAAACAATATTGGTAAATTCTGATAGCAATATTACAATTACTATTCCGCCAAACTCTTCCATGCCTTTTGCTACTGGACAAAGATTGGATATTGTAAGACTAAATACTGGAGGTGTAACTATTGCTGAAGGCGTTGGCGTAACAGTTAATAGTAAAAATTCTAATAAAAAAATTGCTGCAAGGTATTCTGGCGCAACTCTTATCAAATATGATACGAATACCTGGATACTTATTGGCGATTTGACAGCATAGGTAATCCCATGTTAGGATTCCTTGGCAAGTGGGCATCATCAAAAGGTATGGGAAGAGTTCCAGACCTTGAAGGTTTATCTTTAAATGATGCAAGACAGGCAATTACCAATTCAGGATTTAATTTAGGTAATGAAACTCCATTAGGTAATAGTTCTGGTGCAACATCTTCTAACAATAATAAAGTTAAAGGTAGAAACGATACAAACAGTTTATTAAAATATGAGTCAGTTCTAGATTTTGAGTATTACGTTTACAGTGTTACTCCAGTAGCACCAACACCTACACCAACACCTACACCAGCACCTACACCAGCACCTACACCTACTCCAGTGGCGCCTACACCTACTCCAGTACCTACACCTACTCCAGTAGCATGTGACTACCTTGATGGTTCAACTTATTGTTTAAATGTTAATGCTCAAGGATACGGAGATGTTTATCAACGAGGATTCCCAGCAAGTTGTCCAGACATGTATTTGGGAAGAGGTTTTTGTGGAATTCCTGCACCAACACCAGTAGCCCCTACCCCTACTCCAGCACCTACTCCAGTAGCACCAAATTGTGTAGATGACGACGCAACCTCATGTATAGGATATAACTTATATCAAAATAGATACGACACAACATATCAAACCAGTTGCCCACCAAGACTTATAGAAACTAATTCTGCACTCTGTGGATATGTAGCACCAACACCTTCACCTACTCCAGCACCTACTCCAGCACCTACTCCAGCACCTACTCCAGTAGCACAAAATTGTAGCGGATACTACTATACTTATGGTGAGCCACGGTGCGGTGGTTATGCAAGCATTTACAATAGTTGTGGAGTATTCCTTGGATGTAATGACTAAGGATAAGGTATACTGATTACTATGAAAAAAGATTTTTTTGCTAATATAGATGGAGATAAAATAAATTTTTTATCTATTGAAATAAATTCTGATGGAACCTCTGTAGATCCTTTATTAGATGATAAATGTTATGTACTTTCAAATAATCCAACTGCTTTAAATATAACTCATTTAAATTATTTTCCAGCAAGAAAAAGTATTTGGGATGGATCATCTTTTATTGCCCCAGAAGGCGAAGAGCACAAACCTGCATGCAATCCATTAGATTTTTGTGTAGACGGTTGTGAATCTATTGCTTTTATTGTTAATAATGTTTATTATGGCGGTATAGGATATTGCGTAGGAGTGGCTACTAATGATATGCTTATTGCTGCATTAAGTAGTAATCCTGAAATAACTTTTGAAATAGTTTAGGAGTAAGATATGTTGGAAGAAAACTTATCCCCGTATCAAAAATGGAAAAAAAATCTTGGAGAAACAAGACCTTGGGATCTTGCAAATCCTAATGCCGAATGGGCAGACGAAAAAAAAGCAACAGATAGATACTCCATATGTAAGTCTTGTCCAGAACTTATTAAATTAACAAAGCAGTGTAAAAAGTGTGGATGTCTAATGCATTTAAAAACAAAACTAGAAAAAGCAGTATGTCCATTAAGTAAGTGGTAAAATGAAAACTCCTTATTTATTAAAAACAGTATTTCCACCAGCAGAACATTTAGAGTTGCAAAATCTAGCAATGAACTTATGGTCAACAGACAAGAGTACTTATGATGAATCGTTTGGTAGACACCAATGGACAATTTGGGACAATACTCACGGTACAAATATAGAGCCACTTAGAAAGTTTCATGAAATGTTATTACCTTTGGCAAGAGAAGAATTTGAGTCAGAAACTTTATTGCCATCATGGTGTGTGCTAAGTATTTATGAAGGGGATAAAGCAAAACTTTGGAAACACAAGGACGACAACGCTTGTACATATCATATAAACTACACGATTTTTCATAAAACACCTTGGGATTTTTATGTTGAGGGTATAAAGTTTGAAGCAGAAGAAAATGATGCAGTTATATCATATGGCAATGATCAACAACATTGGAGAGAAGATTTTCCAAATCCAAAAACTAATTTGGTTGCCAATGCATTCTTTTTTTATACAGAGCCAGATCACTGGTTTTTTAAACATGGTGCTCAATACTTATACACAGACATTAGAAAAACAAATACTAAAGAAAAACCCAAAATAGAAACTATGTAAATGAATAAGTTATTTTTTCAATTATATAATCCTACAGGCTTAATAAATCAAGTAATGAGTCTTGAATTAGCAACTGGATTATCTCATGAATTAAATGTGCCAGCAATAATTCACTATACACAATATACTGCAGACAAAAAACTTTATAATACTGACAATATTCCAATTTATACTCCTAGCAGATTTTACAATAAACAAAGAGAGGGTTTTACAAATCCAGATCAGTATCCTCACTTGTTAGATCTTATAGATTTTGATTCAAATTTAGTTTTTATTAATGAAAAAATAGATAGTTTTAAACAAGAAGAGTTAGTTATTGATGATATTTTAAATAATTTTTATTATAGCAATTATCAAGATTTTTCTGATGATGAAAAGTATTTTGCAGAAGGAAGAAAAAGACTTCCACTAGACAAAATACTTCACCTAAAACTAACTCTAGGTTGGTATTCAAGATTTTTTTACAAAAGAAGCAACAGCCTTAATAAAGCAATATCTTCAGTTAAATTTAAACAAGAGTATTTTGATTTAGCAAATAAAATATATCACTCAATAGGACATTTTCAAGGAATGCATTTAAGGCTTTCAGATCATGTTAAAATGTTTGAAACAAAACAAGAAATGTTTGAGTCATGGTTAGATAGGTTTGCACAAAACAATTTGCCAATAGTTGTAACAACATGTCAACCAGGACACAAAATGATTCAAGACAACAAGCATAGGTTTATATTGCTAGATGAGTACATTGTAAATAATTTTAAAAATGAATTTATGTCTTTACCATTTCAAGATGAAGTTGTGTTTGGTCTTATTTGTAATCTAGTAATGCATAATGCTACAAATTTTGTTGGTACATCGGGAAGCACATACACTGCCTATATACATAGAAATAGAAATCAGAAAGGAAATGAAACCTGGGACTTTTTTGACAATCCTCAAAAAGCAACAGGACAACCATATTCTTGGAATAACCATGAACTTGATAACGGAAGAAAAATGTGGTGGAGAGAATGGGCAGAGTCAAAATGCTAAAAAGAATTGTTTATAAATTTATTATGTGGAAAAAATATAGAAAAATTAAAAAAGGTGGGTACACATACTAATGCTATTTGATATATTTAACCCAAGAGTTATTCCTTATTGTGGAATCAATAGAAAATACCCTAATACAAATTATTCTGTTACTAATGCAGTATTGGCATCACATTCAGAAATAGAAAGACCAGAATATAATTATGTATGGAATAGTGATGGACTGAGATCTGTAGAATTTTCTACAAATCCAGAAGTTGTAGTTTTAGGATGCTCATTGACATTAGGACAGGGAATGCCAGAAAACCTTAGATGGTCTAATATTCTTTCAGACAAAATTAATAAGCCCATTGGAAACATATCTTATTCTGGAGCATCTGCAAATCTATTGGTGTCAAGTTTTTTTGGAATGATTCATCAGTACAAATATAAACCAAAAGTAGTACTTGCACATTTTGCTAATTTTGAAAGATTTTATTTTATTAGCCAAGATGCTAATGCAATGCACATGTGGTACATTAATCATAAAGAAAAAAAAACAAAGGCATCGGCTCCTTGGGACTATGAAGAAATTTTGCCATATGAGTGGGTCTATTATCAAAATCTAGATCATATTAAAATGCTAGAGGCTTTTTGTGAATCTAATGATATTAAATTAATTTGGACTACATGGTCAAATAGATTAACAGAAAAAGAAGAAAAATTTTTAAAAAATAATTTTAGACATTACGTTACAGACACAACAAAAACACAATTTCCTACAGCCTTTGAGTTTGGATGTAATCCAGAAAATATATCTGGATTGCCTCCTTATTTTGAAATGATAAATTGGCAGGGATGCCATAAAGAATATAAAGATAAATATCCAGACATATTTGAACACGCATATGACTATCATAAAATCCCCTATAACTATGGACGGCTAAAAGGTTCTGGAGCACATTGGCCACATCCTGGACTACACAGACATTTACATATTTCTGAGTTTTGGGAAAAACAAATATCTGTTTTAGTTTAAAATATTGCCATATACTTTAGTTAAGATTATTGTGAGGAAGTAATGAAATCAGCATTAGTTTTAGGTGCAGGTGGTTTTATAGGTAGCCATATGGTTAATAGGCTTAAATCTGAAGGATATTGGGTTCGTGGTGTTGATTTAAAGTTTCCAGATTTTTCAAAAACAAAAGCAGATGAATTTATGAAAAAAGATTTATCTGTCTATGAAAATATTGAAAGCATTATACATCTCGTGGGCACAATAGCATTTGATGAAATATATCAATTTGCTGCAGATATGGGTGGCGCAGGATATATTTTTACTGGCATAAATGATTCTCAAATTATGGAAAATTCTGCACTTATAAATCTTAATCTTTTAAGGGCTCAATCAAGATTAAACGCAAAACACGATATTAATAAAACCAAAATATTTTATTCAAGTTCTGCTTGCATGTATCCTGACTATAAGCAGTTAGATGTAAATAATCCTGGCCTTAAAGAGTCTGATGCATACCCTGCAGATCCTGACAGCGAATATGGTTGGGAAAAACTGTTTAGCGAGAGAATGTTTTTAGCCTTTAATAGAAACAATAAAATTCCTGTAGCCATTGCCAGATATCATAATATTTATGGCCCAGAAGGAACTTGGGATGGTGGAAAAGAAAAGGCCCCTGCTGCAATATGTCGTAAAGTTATACAAGCAAAAGATTCTGTAGAAATTTGGGGGGACGGAGAACAAACCCGCTCATTCCTATACATTGATGAATGCATAGAAGCAACAAGAAGACTCATGCAATCAGATTTTACTGGACCAGTTAATATTGGGTCTGAAGAAATAGTTACTATAAATCAGTTAGTAGATATTGCCTGTAGTGTTGAAAGCAAGGTTTTAAGTAAAATGCATATTACTGGACCCTTGGGTGTCAGGGGTAGAAATTCTAATAACAACCTGGTTAAAGAAAAGTTAGGTTGGGATTATTCTATGACATTAAAAGAGGGAATTGAAAAAACTTATAACTGGATACTTCAAGAAATAAAAAAGAACCCCTCCTAAGAGAGGTCCTAATTTATTTTACTACTTAGGAAATTTATTCATCCACATTTGGGTCTTTGGAGTTATGCCTTTCCAAGAAGACCAATCATCTCCACCATTTGTCATATAATATGCAATTTCTGCATTTTTTACGGGATTGAATAGTTCAGCATTAGAGTCAAGATCAAACTTTTCTCTACGGTCTGGACCAAGAGAATCAATCATATTAATTTGGAACATACCATAAGATAAGTCACCAGTTTCATGGTTGCTGTTAAAAGCCAATGGTCTTCCATTAGACTCTTTTTTAGCAATGGCCCAAGCCTCCTTAAGATTTTGACCCTTAAAACCTACTAAATTAAGCAAGTTTTTTAGATCTTCATCAGATAGAGATGTAGCATTAGAATATCTTTCTAACTGATCTTCTTTAGCCTTAGAAACACTTTTGGCCACTTGCGTGGCCTCCATAGTCTCTTCAAGCATAATAGTTTTACTATCGTTTAATCGGTTTTCAGAAGCATTAGCAATGTTTGACCAAACGGAAAACATTACCAATATGCTGAGTATGCCAATGATGTTCTTATTATTATTCATAAAAGTAATCATAGTTTCCTCCTTAGAAACAAAAAACACCTTTTTTAAGGGTGTTATTCATATATAAGTATAACATGATATTATTTATTATGTCAAGTGCGTAAAAGTGGTATAATAAATAAATATGGCAACGGGAAATACAGGATATGGATTTAATTTACCATTTCCTATAGCAGAAGATCCAGTAAATGTACATGGTGATATTGAGCAATTGGCTGAGAGGCTTAGGGTTGTTCTTCCATCATTAGGAATCTCTGCTTTTCAAATGAATGTTAAAAATGTAAGTGGTATTACATTAGAAAAAAGAACTCCAGTTTATGTAACAACTTCTGCAAATGGAGTTACACATGTTAATAAAGCAATAGCATCAACTTCACAACCAATACTTGGACTATTAAAAGAACAACTAGAAAATAATGAACAGGGTTTGGTTATTGTGGCTGGAGTTTTAGATAATATAAATACAAGTGATTTATCTCCAGCAGGATCGGTTGTTTATGTTGGAGAAAGTGGTGGACTTACTGTCACCAGACCTACTGGTGGATCTGGTGCTGTAGGAATTGTTGCTAATGTTAGTGCAGCAACTGGAATTATTATTGTTGAAGCAAAAGGTAATGGAACTTGGGGAGCACTTAAAAACGGATTATCTTAATTATGGTATAATCTAATATTATGGCAACTCTGCGTGGATCAGCATCATCATATGATATAGGAAACAAACCTCCAACAATTAATTGGACGGTAGTTCGTGGAGATACAGCATCATTCAAGGTATATGTTACAGATGATGAAAAAGAACCTCTTGTTATTCCTGATTGGGATATTTTAATAAAAATTAAAAGACCTAATTCTAATCCTGGTGTTATTTCTGATGACGCTGTTTTAGTTTTAACCCTAGTACCAGAAGCAGATGCTGATGATCTTTTAGGAGAGTTTACAGTATCCCTTACTTCGTCAGAGTCTCAAATACTTGAAACTGGAGACATATTTGATATACAACTAACAAATGCTGGACAAACAAATGTATGGACTGTTGCACAAGGTAGCATGATAATTCTTGAGGATGTAACTGATTAATGGCATCAGCAACTTTGTTATACAACAATACCAATAAAATTAAAAAAATTGACTCCAAATCGTATGCAATAATTAATTTAAAAAACAAAACTAGAGAAGTTAAAATAAATGAAACCTTGCCTTTTAGGGTAAAGTTTAAAAACATTAGAATTGAAGGATATAGTAGTTCAAATCCTGCACCAATTGGTATAGCAATAATTGGGTTTAGCAACTATATTCTTTAATAATTTAAAAATGGAGGTTATAATATAACCATGTCAAGAATATCAATACCCCTAGTAAAAGAAAAATTTCAAACTGGTGATCGTCCTACACAGGAAGATTATGAAGATTTAATTGACTCTGCTACTTCACAAGCAACAGATCTTGGAACAGCAGGCAATAACGAAAATACAGTCAATGGAATAGAAAACGCAACAATAATAGATAATTTCAATGCATCAGATTGGCGCATGATTAAATATATTGTTTCTTTGTCTATGACATCGGCAGGTAATAATAAGTTTTATGCTACAGAAATAACAATTTTAGTTGACGGATCAAACATTAACGTCAGCGAATATGGAACTATAGACAACGATGGGAATATTGGCACCATTAGCGTCTCACGGGCTGGAAATACCGTGACCTTAACAGTCACTCCAGATCCTGCAATTACGCCAGTCACAGCACGTTTTGCACGTATTGGACTTAAGGCATAAAAAGGAGATAAAAAAAATGGCAACAATAACCAAAAACTTTAAAATAAAGCAAGGTCTTATCGTTGAAGGTGCAGAAGCAACCGTCGCTGGTAATGACATTCTTACAAAGAAACAAGCAGACCAAGACTACATTGTAAGTCTTATTGGTGGAACAGCAACAGATCAAAATACACCAAGCACAATTGTAAAACGTAATGCAGATGGAAACTTTTCTGCTGGAACCATTACTGCTAATTTAAGTGGAAATGTAACTGGTGATGTAACTGGTGATTTAACTGGTAATGCAGATACCGCAACAGCACTTCAAACTGCTCGTACAATTGAATTAACAGGAGATATAACAGGTTCTGTATCTTTTGATGGTACACAAAATGTACAAATTTCAACAAGTCTTGATGCAGATTTTGCTACAGATGCAGAAGTTGCTACCGCTAAGGCAGAAGCAATTTCAGATGCAGCAACAGATGCTACTACAAAGGCTAACGCTGCACAAGCAGCAGCAGAGGCAACTGCATCAGCAGATGCCACTACAAAGGCTAACGCTGCACAAGCAGCAGCAGAGGCAACTGCATCAGCAGATGCTACTACAAAGGCTAACGCTGCACAAGCAGCAGCAGAGGCAACTGCATCAGCAGATGCCACTACAAAGGCTAACGCTGCACAAGCAGCAGCCATTGCCTCTTCTAACACATACACAGATGGCGCAGTTGCAGGTCTTGTAGATTCTGCTCCTGATCTTCTTAATACATTAAATGAGTTAGCAGCAGCAATTGCTGACAATCCAAACTATGCAACAGATGTTGCTAACTTGGTTGCAACAAAGGCTGATACATCTTATGTAGATTCAGAAATTTCTGATCTTGATACAGCAGCACAAGGCTATGCAAATACAGCACAGTCTAACGCAGAATCATTCGCTACAACTGCAGCAAATAATGCTCAGACAGCAGCAGAAGATTACGCTGACGGTCTTGCTGTAAATTACGATGCAGCAGGCTCTGCTTCGGCAGCACAAGCAGCAGCACAGTCTTATGCAGACGGTCTTGATTCAGCAACAAACACTCGTATTGATGATCTTGATACAGATGATGTTGCAGAAGGTTTAAACAAATACTTTACAGATCAACGTGCACAAGATGCAGTAGCAACAGATATTGCTAATGCCATATCTGGTGTTAATTCAACAATTGAGGCACTTGATACAGATGATATTTCTGAAGGATCAAATTTATACTTTACAAATCAAAGAGCAATTGATGCTGTAGGTGGAAATATCAATGACGCAATTGCAGCAGGTAACGCAAATGCTTCTCCAACATATCAGGAGATAAATTTTACCTGGGCAACAAAGCAAGTTGGTACATACACATTTATTGCAAACTCAGGTGTATCAACTGTTTATACTTGGAATGGAAATTCATTCCCTGCAGCAAAGTTTCTTGTGAGAGTTCGTGAAGGACAGCACTCACAAGTTTCCGAAGTTCTAGTAACTAAGGATGACGCTGGTAATGTAGCAATTACAGAATATGCAATAGTACATACAAATGGAATTCTTGGGGATGTTACCGCAGAATTTTCAAATGGATCGTACTCATTAAAGGTAAATGCACAAAATAATTCAACAGAGGTTATCGTATCTGGCATGTTGCTTGCATACGGTGACTAATAAAGGAGAAGATGTTAAATGGCTACAGTCAACAAAGACTTTAGAGTAAAAAATGGACTACAGGTTAATGGAACTGGTAGTTTTGGAGGTGCGGTAGTTGTTGGATCTCCAACAATTGACACACACGCTGCTACTAAATTATACGTAGATGATTCTTTAGCCAATTTTGCAATTTCTTCATATGAAAGCGCACCAGAATCTGCAGTAAGTGGACAATTATATCTTGATTCGTTAACTGGAAGAATTTCGTTTTTTGCTGACAATCAATGGGTTACTCTTGCAACAATGAATGACACAATTGATTTACCACAGCACATTCATGATACTGCAATTGATGGAACTGGTTTTATAGTAAGTCAATATCAAGATGCTGGCTACTATAATGACGCAAGTTCTACACCAGTTGATGCTGGAAGTTACAACACTAATGCATGGACAATAACATGGGATGGTGGATTTGCAATCGATAACTTCAATTAAAAATTGATGTTATAATATAACGGGAAGAACCCACAAGGAGATATAAAACATGGCAACAAGAATGCAACAGCGCAGAGGAACCGCAGCACAATGGACTGCAGCAGACCCAATTTTGGCAGCAGGAGAAATCGGATTTGAATCTGATACTGGACAATTTAAAATTGGTGATGGAATTAACCATTGGGAAGATTTATCATATTTTAAAAATTTAGAAGATCTTGGCGGATCCCTAGATGACTATGTTCCAGTAGACACAAAGGGACAAGTAAACGGTGTAGCATCACTTGACGCACAAGGAAGAGTTCCTTTATCACAATTAGGAAACCTAATTGATGGTGCTCCAGGAGCATTAGATACACTTAATGAGTTAGCAGCAGCAATTGAAGATGACGCAACATTTGCATCAACCATGCTGGTTGCCCTATCACAAAAGGCTAGTTTAACTCAATTATCTGACCACACAGCAGCAACAATAAATGTTCATGGAATTGCCGACACAGCACTTCTTGCAACAAAAGTTTATACTGATGGAAAGGCTTCAGATGCTGAAACAGCAGCAATTACAGCAGCAGGAACAGCAGCAGATACAAAGATTTCAACACACAATTCACAAACAACAAATGTTCATGGAATTGCAAATACATCGCTTCTTGCAACAATGTCTTATGTAGATACAGCAGAAACAGATGCAGTTACAGCAGCAGGAACAGCAGCAGACTCAAAGATTGCAACTGCAGTAGCAGCACTTACAAAGTCTTCAGTAGGACTTGGAAATGTTGACAATACATCAGATGCAAACAAGCCAGTATCTACAGCACAGGCTGCAGCAATCGCAACTGCTAAGTCAGAGGCTATTGCAGATGCAACATCTCAGGTAAATGCAGTAATCGCATCTGCCCCAGCAGCACTTAATACTCTTGATGAACTTGCAGCAGCACTTGGTGACGATGCAAACTTTGCAACAACAGTTACTAATGGACTTGCTGCAAAAGCACCAATCAATACTCCAACATTTACAGGTCTTGTAACAGTTGCAGCATCTGGAGTAGCCTTTACAGATGGAACTCAATCTAAAGAAGGTGTACCATCTAGAACACCAATTATTCAAAAATCTGCTTCATATACACTTTCATCACTTACTGAAAGAGATTCTTTGATTGAAGTTGCTTCATCATCTGCAACTACAATTACAATTCCTGCAAACTCTGCAGTAGCATATCCAGTAGGAACATCTATTGATATTCTTCAAACTTCAACTGGACAGGTTACAATTGCAGCATCTGCTGGAGTTACAGTTAATGCTACACCAGGCTTAAAGTTACGCACTCAATGGTCATCTGCAACTCTTTTCAAGAGAGCAGAAAACACATGGGTTGTATACGGCGACTTAATGGCTTAATAAAAAACTAAGTAGGAAAAAGGAGATTCAAAATGGCAGCAGGTAAAAAATCAGGTAAAAAGTCCCAAGCATCAAATGACTTTTTGGAGCCAAAGGCACCAACTTCAGTATCAGCAACAAATGTTGGATCGGGACGTGCATTTAATAATGGACGAGCAGATGTAACCTTTACACATGATTCATCAGGCCCTGCTGCTACATCTTATACAGTAACATCCTCTCCAGGATCATATACTGCTTCAGGAGCATCATCTCCTATATCTGTAACTGGTCTACAATCAGGCACAGCATACACATTTACAGTTGTAGCAACAAATGCAGTTGGAAACTCTCCAGCATCTGCTGCGTCTAATAGCATTACTGCAACAACCGTACCACAAACACCTTCAGCGCCTTCAGCATCATCACCATCTGCTGGAGTTGACAGAATTTCTTGGTCAGCGCCAAATAACGGTGGTAGCGCAATAACTAATTATTTCTGGCAATCAACAGATGGTAAATCTGGAAATACATCATCAACATCTGTTGACGTTGGACAAGAGCAAGGAACTGCACAGTCATATAACGTTCGTGCAACTAATGCCAATGGAAACTCTGGAACATCTTCAAACTCAAACAACGTAACTACAACATTTTCCTTTGCACCTTTCGGTGCTTTTGGTGCATTTGGTGCTTTTGGTGCATTTGGCTTTGACTGGTCACTAAACATAAATACAGAAGTTCTTTTATCAACAGTTGCAGGTGAACCACAAGCAACAAAGCCTGCTGGTCAACTTCAAGTTGGAGATAAACTTTTAGCCTTAGATCTTGGAGATGAGTCTAATGATAACTCTGCAGCATATTGGCAAAATTGGACACTTCCTTCAAACGTAAATGTATCAGATTTAAATGTTGTTGAAACTACAATTACATGGATTGGTATTCAAACAGAAACAGACTTCGTATACATTGATGGAGATATGTTTTCTAATACACACTGGATTTTAACTAAAAAAGATGGCGTTGTAAAGTTTATTCAATCATCACAAATAGATACAACATATCAAAGATATTCATTTGAAGACAATGCATTTGTTGATATTGAACTTGTTGAGGCTGTAGAATTATATATGCAAAAAGTTGCTATAAACTGCGAGCCATATGATAACTTCTTTACTAAGAAAATGCTTGTAAAAGACTTTACTCCAAGTACTCCTGCTTAATATAACATATTTATCCAATTTAGTTATTGTGATATACTGTTAATATGAAAAAAAACAGGCCTTCAGTAGTTAGGTTTATTAACACTTTTCCAAAAATAAAAAATGTTTTTCCTGCTCCAGAACCTGCTTCAAAAAATATACCAATTTGGTATAAAAAACTTGAAAGTTTTTATAATAACGATACAACACCAGTAAATGGTCATCAGCAAATAACTGTTAAAAGATGTATTGCATTTTTAGATATGCTTTCAAGTGGGTATATAATAAAGGCACCGTTTGATATATATATAGATACAACTGGAGATAATCCACACTTTGATATTCCCGAAGTAATGAAAACGTTTGTTAGTCTTGGAAACAAGGCTTTAATTGGAAATCATGATATTAAACAAGTTACTGGATATCCATTTGACAAAGACCAATACATTGAGTATTTATTTAGAGTAAATGTTATTTGGGCTGTTGAAACCGATCCTGGATATAGCACACTCTTTATACAACCACAACATCAAGAAGTTTCTCCATTATTTACAATATCTGCAATAATTGATACTGATACCTATCCATCTAATGGTTTAATGTCTTTTTTAGTAAAAAAGAATTTTAAAGGCGTTGTTTCAAAAGGAACACCTTTATTGCAAATAATCCCATTTAAGAGAGAAGAATACGAATCAGAATATATAGAAACACAAGAAAAAGTTTCTCAAGTTAAAAATATAACAGCAAATATAAGAAGTGTATTTAACTCTGGGTATAAAAGATTTTTTTGGCACAAAAAATCTTATAGATAATTTTTGGATAAATTAATAATGATTAACTTTACAGAAAAAGAAATTAAATTTACAGAAAAAGAAGTATTAGCAGTTAAATACCTTTTTGATAAAATAAAACATATTCCTCACTTAAGGGGTTCTCTTTTTGCACACCTATACAATGTTTTCTTTTTATTAAAAAGTATGGGTGCTTCAGAGAAAACATGTCTGGCTGGACTTTATCATTCTTGCTATGGTACTGAAAAATTTAATTTAAAGGATAAAATTAACAAAGAAGATGTGATTCTTTATATAGGTAAAGATGCAGAAGAACTTGTATATTATTTTTCATTAAAAGATCGAAATGAAATTATTTTAAAAAACTCCATGAATTTAGATCCACAAAAACAATTATCTTTACTAGAAATTTTATATGCAAATGAGTTGGACCAAGTTCAAAACACAAAATATGAATTTTATAAACTTCATATTAATAATATTGAAGCCCTAATATCAAAATTAAGACAGATTGTTTTAGAATCTAAATAACTCTATACTATAACTTTAGGTAGAGTTTTTCTTTTTTGAAAACTCTGCTATAATTAGTTATTCAAAACAATAGGAGATTATGCATATGTCAGACTTTTTTTCTTTTAAATTATCATTAGATTTTATAGAGAGTTATAAAAAACTTGAAGCGCCCTTCGGATTTAAAGATGCTGCTAGTAATTCTTTGGGAGAGATTACTTTTATTAGAACATATTCTCGCATGAAAGAAGACAATACTAAAGAAAGATGGTATGAAGTTTGCAAACGTGTAATTGAAGGAATGTATTCTGTTCAAAAAAATCATGCTAAAGAAAATCGTTTACCTTGGAACGACTATAAGGCACAAAAATCTGCACAAGAAGCATTTGATCGAATGTTTAATTTAAAATGGACTCCCCCTGGTCGTGGCTTATGGGCTTTTGGTACTCCTATGACAATGGAAAAACGCAACTCTGCTGCTTTACAAAATTGTGCAATGGTTTCTACTCGTGACATTGATCGTAATGATCCAGGGGCATTGTTTGCCTGGGTAATGGATGCATTAATGCTAGGCATAGGGGTAGGGTTTGATACCCTTGGACAAGAGAAAGAAATGTTAATCTATGCGCCAACAGAGCCACCCTCAATATATGAAATTCCTGATACTAGAGAGGGTTGGGTTGAGTCTGTAAGATTATTAATTAATTCATACCTGCGTCCAAACCAACCTATACAACAGTTCACGTATGACTTTATAAGGCCTCTAGGAGCACCTATTAAGGGTTTTGGTGGGGTAGCCAGTGGTCCAGAGCCATTAATGGACTTACACAACCGTATTACAAAAATTATAGGATCTAGGGCAGGGGACAAATTTGACTCTCGTGCAATAGTAGATATTGTTAATCTTATTGGTACCTGCGTAGTTTCAGGAAATGTTCGTCGTTCTGCCACTCTTGCTTTAGGAGATGCAGATGACAAAGATTTTAGTAATTTAAAAAATGCAGAGGTTTTTCCAGAACGTAATTCTTATGATCCAAAAAATCCAGGGTGGGCTTGGATGTCCAATAACTCTATTGCTGCAGAAGTTGGAACAAACTATGAAGACTATGTTGATTTAATTGCAGATAATGGAGAGCCAGGATTTATTTGGCTTGACGTTGCTCGTAACTATGGAAGACTTGCAGATGCACCAGATGGAAAAGATTATCGTGTAATGGGCTTTAATCCATGTGCAGAACAACCATTAGAATCATACGAACTATGTACGTTAGTAGAGGTTCACTTAAACCGTCATGAAGATAAAGAAGATTTTCTTCGTACACTAAAGTTTGCGTATTTATATGGAAAGACTGTAACCCTGATGCCAACACATTGGCAAACCACAAATGGTATTATGCAACGTAATCGTCGTATTGGAACATCTTTAACTGGTATTGCATCTTTTGCAGATACAAAAGGCATGCCAGCAGTTCGTGAATGGATGGACGAAGGGTATAAAAAAATTAAAGCATACGATCACTCATACTCTGAGTGGCTGTGTGTACGTGAATCAATTCGTGTAACTACTGTCAAACCTTCAGGATCCGTTTCACTACTTTCTGGTGCAACACCAGGAGTTCACTGGGGTCCAGGAGGGGCATTTTATCTACGTGCCATAAGGTTTGGAAATACAGATCCAATGCTTCATTTATTCAAAGCAGCAGGGTATAAAGTAGAAGCAGACTTAGTGTCTGCCAATACTTCAGTAGTATATTTTCCAGTAGCATCTGAACATCCACGTTCTGAAAAAGATGTAAGTCTTTTTGAAAAGATTGGTTTGGCTGCTACCGCTCAAAAATACTGGTCTGATAATGGAGTATCTGTAACTCTATCATTTGATAAAGAAACAGAAAAAAAACATGTGGCTCCAGCACTTCATCTTTATGAGGGCGAATTAAAGGCTGTTTCATTTTTGCCAATGGGCAATGAAACATTTCCACAACAACCATATAACAATATTACAAGAGAAGAGTACAATTCTTACGTAGGCAAAATTGCAAAGATTGACTGGTCTGCCATCTATGATGGAGTAGAAAATCTAGAAGCACAAGGTGAAGCCTATTGCAGTACAGACGCTTGTGAGATAAAATTATACTAAGTGGGATAAAATGAAAAAAATACTAGCATCATTAGCAATTTTTATAGCAGTTGGAGCAACACTGTTTGTTATAAACAAACCAGATAACAACTGTATAAATCTTTATGTTGATTATGGAGTTTTAGATAATCAAACAAAGTTAGAAAAATGTGTAGAATCATCTAGTAGCATTCTTGCTTTAGATGTTTTAAAACAAGCCAACCTTGAAATAGAAGGCACTAAAAAATACGGACTTGGAGTAGTTTGTAGAGTTAATGGTTTGCCAGATGAAAAGGCAGAGTCTTGTGAAGTTATGCCACCCGCAGAAGCGTATTGGGCAATTATAATAAAAGAAAAACAAGTTATTCCATTTCCACGCAATGAGTGGGGTTGGGGACAACTTGCCATAGATCAACAATATTTAAATCCAGGAGACTCAGTTGGATTGGTTTGGACTGGTCCTAAAGGAGAGTTAATATTTCCATGAGATTAGCCTATAAAGAATTATATAATGTTATAGATTTTCCGTTACAAAAAAAGAAACCTACTAAAATTGAGTACGCATTTCAATTGGTTATAAATTTGGTTGGACTTTATATAGCCAACAGCATTACAGTTGATATCTGGCGTTCTTTGACAGGGCACTAATGGTTCACTTAACTCGTATTTATACAAAGACTGGCGATGATGGAAAAACCTCTACCGCTACAAATGAAAGAATAGACAAAAGCAGTTCTTTAATTGAAGCAATAGGTGCAGTAGATGAAGCCAACTCCGCTATTGGAATGGCGACGGAATATCATAATGACATCATAGACAGAATCCAAAGTGATTTATTTGATCTTGGTGCAGAACTTTCTGGTGCTCCAACCATAACAATATCAGAAGAAAGAATCACTCATTTAGAAAATATAATTGATGATTATAACGAGTACCTAGAGCCGCTTCATTCTTTTGTTTTACCTACAGGTCCCTTACATAACGCAAGAACTATTGTGAGAAGGGCAGAGCGTGAGGTTTGGAAAGTTGAAGGATTAAACATAAATATTGCAAAATACTTAAACAGGCTTTCGGACCTACTGTTTGTTATGGCAAGGTATCACAATAAAGGTAACGAAAAGTTGTGGATTCCAAAAAATTAAAAAATAAACAGTCCTTTGTGGTAAAATAGACTCATAATGTCTATTCCTTCAAACCTGTATGCAGAAAAAATATTTTCTGAACATCCCACATCTATTTGGGCTTTAGATGATAACATAGACTATATTTCTTTAATATCAGAAAATGATAGAAATATTTATTCTTGGTCAATAGACGGAGGCTCTGCTTATTCTGATGATGATATAACAGATGAGCCATTTCCATCTTCTTCAGTAACAAAAATAGTTGGAAATCTTTTTACAGAAGAATCTGGTCAGATTGTATGTATTAGTGATGAGGTTTTTAATTTAGAAGATCTTAATGACTATATGCAAAACTTTTGTATTGGATCTTATTTTTATTCTAATAGTTCTTATATTTCTGGAATTGAGATTGGTTATCGATACTATGATGAAACAATTGGCGATACTGTTGAAAAAATAAAAAATTTTGGAACATCTGTTTATGGAAAATGGGTTTTTGTTTCAGAAACATTTCCTATTTTATCCGAAGTGGGTTCAATACAAATTGTTATAAAGATTAATTATATTTCTGGTGGAACACAAGATGATTATATATTTTATGTTAATGGTGTAACTGCTGGACAATGGTCAGAAGAGTTTAATTCTACTTCTCTTGGTTTAGAAAAAATATTGTTTCCAGAAATAATTAATGTTGATTGTGATTATGCAGTTGAAGCAAAGTCATATGGTCTAGAAAATATTCCAGGATATTATCTTATACAAAATAATTCTTTAGTTGCAAAAAATTCTGGCATTCCAATGGTTTATGGATCAACAGGCACAACATCAATTTCTCCAAATAACAATAAGCCATCTTTAATATTTCCTGGATACGGATTTTTAAATAATTCTGGAAAGTTTAAAGAATATACTGTAGAAATGTGGTTAAAAATAAATTCTGATTCTTATACAAAGAAAAGAATTTTTGGACCAATTGCTTCGGATGATGGATTATATGTAGAAGGTCCTTTTATTTTATTAAAAATTGGAAACAGTTTTGAATCTCATTATGTTGGAGAATGGGCAAGACCAATGCTTGTACATATAAGATATAGCAACAATATTGCTTCATTAATGATTAATGGAGATGAGGTTATATCTTTAAATCTTTTGACTACATCTCTGTCCTTTCCAGAACCGTACTATCAAAATAAACAACAAGATTGGCTTGGATTTTATTCTTATGAAGATGTATTTCCTATAGAAGTAGATTGTATTTCTATATATTCATATCCAATACCATCTATTGTTGCAAAAAGAAGGTTTGTATATGGTCAAGGTGTAGAGATTCCAGAAAATATTAATGCTTCATACAGTGGAACTTCTACTTTTATTGATTATTCTTTTGCAAATTATACAAATAACTATATGTATCCTGATTTAGGATCTTGGTCTCAAGCCTCTATAGATAATTTAGATGTAAGAGAAAATTGTTTGACAAGTAAAAATTATGAATTACCAGAAGTATTTTTTAATAATAAAAGTTTAGAAGATTTTTACACAGACTCTGTAAATCTTCAAATTACAAATCATCAATATTTTAAATTAAAGCCAAATCAAAATTGGCAAAATACACAGGGATACTTACTATTTAATGATGTTGGACTAGTTACTTCATCAGATGCTTTTTATGGAATATTTAGTGTTTCATCTTTTAATAATGATACTATTTTGTTGAGAATAGATAATGATTCTACGAAAGAGTACTTTAGTATTGAATTAATAGATGGAAAAATAACATACTTATTAAAATATGAAACCATGGAAAATGGTTCTTTGACTGAACAAATAGATACTCTTTATCAGTCAGTTCCAGTATTTATCGATGAAAAATTTGTTGTCGGAATATATAAAACTATATTTATAGATTATTTTGGAAAAAGAATTGCATCATTTTTTGGAAATTTATCTTCTGCAAAACTGTATGTAGGAGGATGCAAAGAATTACAAAAAACTTTTGATGGAAATGTTTATAAGATAGGATTTTGCTCTAGTAAAAACCTTATACCAATAACTTATTTATTTAATCCAATTTCAGGAATTCCGATAAACTTTGAAGATGTTTTTAATAATTACACAGAAGAAATAGATCATGATGCTGGAGACGAGTATTTTGAAGATGAGTTAGATTTATCTGGAAATGTTCAACTACCATCATCTTTTTGGGATTTTCTTTTAGATGGAGGAACACCATCTTCTTTTCCAGGAGATTCTTTAATTTCTCATACTGCAAGTTATACACTTGTATCAGTTAAAAATTTTAATAACTTTTACCTAACTGTTGATATTGAGGGTACATGGGAAGACCATGTTCCACTATCGTATTTTGCTCAATATGTTACGGATTCAAGAAATGATTCCTACTATGATTTAGATTTAATTCAATTTAATATTAACTATCCATCACCATTAAGTTTTACTGAAGATCGTGTCAATAGTTCATGGACCTATAATGAGTTACAACTAAAATATTCTTCACCAGAATTAAGAACGTATCAATCTTTAGATAATAATTTATTTACTGAATACTTAAACTATGATGATTTAAAAAATAATTCAGAGGTAAATTATAGATATGATACGGATAACGCATTAGTTAAATCTTATATTACTTTTCAGTATTTAGAGTCTGGAGCAAATGCACCAGATTCATTTTTTATTAATACAGAGATGGCTCCTAAAAATGGAGTAATTGAGCCAGGAACTAGTTGGATGCAAACAAAATATGAAGTTGTAAATGACATGATTATATATCCACCTAAAAATATAGATTTCAATAAGTTAGCAATAGTAGTACAATTAAAATTTAAGGTCAATGATATTATAAAAAATAAAATTAAAATTAAAAAACTTCAATTAGCCTCTCAAGCATTTAATGATATTATTCCAAATGCAATTGGCACAAAATTTGGAACTTCGATATATCCGTATATAAAGAATGGTCTATATTATAATTATAAGGATAGAAATCCTTACACAATTTATAAAGACAGTTCCCCATACTTATATTTAACAAGACACTCTGGAATTAAAGTTAGAGGTCAGTTTGATCCACTAATAAACCGTGGTGTTTTAATTCCCATAAATCCAGAGTCATCTTCTAACTATAAGGTTATGGCAATGCAAATGGCAATTAGATTTGATGAAGATATTTTTCCATATGCACCAACACAAATATTTGAAGTTGAATCTAAAGACTCAATAATTAAATTTTTTATGGTTGCTTCTAATGCCAATGGCAAAAGAGCAAAAATTTATGCAGTTAATACTAAAACTGGACAAATAGAGCAGGGCATTGGATTTTATTTAAATGGAAATATTGTTAAAGATCCAGTAATAAACATTAAAGAGTGGTCTATGATTGGAATATCTTTTTCTAGTTTATTAGATTTTAATAATTACACAGGATCTATTAAAATAAATGGTCCTTTATTAGTAAATCTTGTGTCTACCTATAAATCTACAAATTTACAAGAAGTTCAAAATATTACAGAAAGACCTTGGTTTAGAGTAAAAAGTGATGGTGGCATTGAGTTTGATTGGCAGTATTGGGATTCTGCATATGTTTGGCAAGGTGTATTAGTTTTATCCAACACCTCTTATTATGGGGTTAAGCCATCAGATATATATAAGAGTTACGTTGGTACAAATAAATTTATTATTGATGATACAAGACAATTTAGGTTAAATAATTATGAATATCGCATATATGCCGACGCACTATGGCAATCAACAGTTCAAAATGCCATATGATGTGGTATACTGATGGTTATGAAAAATAAAAAATTTCGCATGCCTGGTCAAATAGGTGAAACCAAAGTATCTTTAGTTGAAAAAAATTATGACTGGGGAATATATGTTTGGAAAAAATCAAATGGAAAGTGGTTTACTGACGGAGAAGGAAATATACTAAACATTCCCTCAATGAAGGGTGATATTTTGAAGATTTCTGAATTAAAACAAGCAGCAGCCCACTATGGAGAGCCAGACGGAGAGGCATATTTTTTTGCTGGACTATCTCGTGTAACAGATGAAGAGTATAGCGAGCAAGTTGATCGAATGAAGTCTGGATTAATTCCAAACTTAAACGATCTTGGTGCTGTTCATGCTGCACAACAAACAATTAAAAAATATGGAGCACAAGACTAATGTCAGATGATAATGAATATATAATTGGTGCAAAAATAGATGATTTAGTTAAACAAGATGATATTTTTAAAAAATCTGATCCGTTTAATCAAAATTGGGATGTTTTAAAAAATTTTTCTGGATTAGATAATAATTTTAAAAGAAGGACAAACAGAATAAACAAGTCTGTTGAGCCAACAGCATCGTATTTGGATAGTGCTCGCAGCAATCAAATTGGAATAAATGGCGCACAATCAAAGGAAATAAATCCAGGAACTGTTTATAGAAATGGTTATGGAATGTTTGATGTCATAACTCCACCATGGAATGTTTATGAACTTGCTAATTATTATGACACATCATTTGCTAATCATGCAGCAATAGATGCCAAAGTAGAGAACATTGTTGGTCTAGGTTATAGTTTTGAAATATCTCCAAGAACAATGCTTAAGTTAGAGTCTTCTCCAGACAAAGATTCAGTTGGTCGTGCACGTAATAGAATTGAAAGAGCAAAAATAGAATTACGTGATTGGTTAGAATCACTAAATGATGATGACTCTTTTACAACAACCATGGAAAAGGTTTTTACTGATGTTCAGGCAATTGGCAATGGATACCTTGAAATTGGTAGAACTACAGCAGGAGACATAGGTTACATAGGACATATCCCAGCAACAACGATTCGTATTCGTAGGTTGCGTGATGGATATTTACAGATTATTGGAAATAAAGTAGTTTATTTTAGAAATTTTGCAGCAAAAAACGCAAACCCAATAACATCAGACACCAGACCAAATGAAATTATTCATTTTAAACAATATTCTCCATTAAACACTTTCTATGGAGTTCCAGATATCATGTCTGCAATCACTTCTTTGCAAGGTGATCAGTTAGCATCACAATACAACATAGATTATTTTTCTAACAAGGCTGTTCCACGTTATGTAGTCACTTTAAAAGGTGCAAAACTTTCTTCAGATGCAGAAGACAAAATGTTTAGATTTTTACAAACAGGGCTAAAGGGGCAATCTCACAGAACTCTTTATATACCTCTTCCAGGGGATAGCGATTCTAACAAAGTTGAATTTAAGATGGATCCAATTGAAACGGGGGTTCAGGAAGGCTCTTTTGAGAGATATAGAAAACAAAATCGTGATGACATATTAATTGCACATCAGGTTCCTCTTTCAAAGATTGGTGGAGGAGATTCTTCTGCAATCGCATCAGCGCTTGCCCAAGATCGTACATTTAAAGAGCAGGTTGCACGACCAGCACAAAGACAACTTGAAAAAATAATAAATAAAATAATAAGAGAAAAGACAGATATTTTAGAGTTAAAGTTTAATGAATTAACCCTAACAGATGAAATTGCTCAATCTCAGATTCTTGAAAGATTTGTAAAGACTCAAATTATGGTTCCAAATGAAGCAAGAGAAGTACTGAAACTTCCAATGATTGCGGGCGGGGATACTCCAGTTCAATTAAATCAGGGACGTCAAAGAGATGCCGAAAGAGTCAACAATCAGTCTGATAGTACAGCAACATTAGATGGTAGAAATCCTAAAGGTGAAGGAAGATCGTCTCAATAATTGAGATGTTGTTAAAAGGTCGTTATAATATAAGGTAGTATGACTATATCTAAAGCCTATTGGGCTACCTCTGGCGATTCTGTAAGACTTTCACTTCCATTTACGAAGGTTGATAAAGAAAGACGTGTTGTCTCAGGTTTTGCATCCCTTGACAATATTGATAAACAGGGAGATATAGTTACACAAGATGCATCTATAAAGGCTTTTTCAAAGTTTCGTGGAAATATTCGTGAAATGCATCAACCACTTGCTGTTGGGAAAATGGTTAATTTTAAAGAAGATAAATATTTTGATCCAGAATCTAAAAAGTTTTATTCTGGTGTTTTTGTTTCTGCATATGTTTCAAAGGGTGCACAGGATACGTGGGAAAAGGTTTTAGACGGAACATTAACTGGATTTTCTATTGGTGGAAAAATGAACAAATGGGATGATGGCTATGATGAAAAAACTGATTCCACAATTAGAATTATTAAGGATTATGATTTAGTAGAATTATCTTTAGTAGATTCTCCAGCAAATCAATTTGCAAATATTATGCATGTAGAAAAAGTTGACGGTGTTGATGTTATTAAAGGTCAAGATGTTGTTTTAGAAAATATTTTTTATGATGAAGAATCTGGCATAGTTACAATTTCACAAGATGAATCTTTTATAAGTCCAACAACTGGAAATAAAATGAAAAATATAGGTTTCGTTGAAAAAGAAGACAACGAAAAAATGGATATAATCAAATTCTTAGTAGACAGTGCTAAGGGCATTTATGCTAAGACCACTAAGGAGGAAAATCCTATGACAAAAAATAATAAGGTTGAAAATACCGAAGTTAGTAAGTCAGAAGAGATCGCTCCAGAGGCAATCACTGTAGTTGATACTGCTGTTACTGATATTGTTGAAAAGTCTGAAGATGTTGTAACAACTGAAGAAGTTGTTGAAAAATCTGAAGAGACTGTTCAATCAAATGATCAAGTTGCTAAAACTGAAGAAACAGTTGACGCACTGCCAGCAGAGGCTGCAGCAGAAGTATCTAAGTCAGATGACTCAATTGTTGATACAGTTGCAGAAATCAAAAACACAATTACATCAGCCTTTAGCGATTTAGTTGAAACTGTTAAATCTTTGCAGGCAGAAGTAGAAATACTTAAGTCTACAAAAGTTGATACAGCAGAAGTAAAGAGTTCTTTAGATGCAGTCGCCAAAGATATTGCTGCAACTAATGATCGTTTTAATGAATTTGGAAAGAGAGTCGATGCTGTAGAGGCAGATACCGCTTTCCGAAAATCTGGCGATTTAGGCGAAATCGTACAGGAATTTCAGATTGAAAAATCTGATAAATCCCAATGGGGCGGACGTTTCCTCAAAACAGCCGATCTATTTAGATAGAAAATCACTAGGAGGTGACAATATGTCGGAAGAGATTAAGAAAAACCAGCCAGGAACAACTGGCGAACTAGGCGGAACAGCCCCTGGTCTATACCAAGGTCAAGGTGCATTCGCTTCAGGTGGTATTGGTGGTGTTACAAATCCAGGTGCTGATACACTTGGAAACATTCCTAATGCCAACTTTGGTGTTACATCTGGTCCAAATGCCGTAGATCCTTCGGGTGATGCAGCAAGCGGAATTTTGCGTCCTGAACAAGCACAACGTTTTATTGACTACGTGTGGGATGCAACTGTTCTTGCTCAAGATGGTCGTCGTGTGACCATGAGAGCAAACACCATGGAATTAGAAAAGATTAACGTTGGTGAGCGTGTTATTCGTGCTGCTTCTCAAGCAGTTGGAAATTACACAAACACTGGCGCTACATTCTCAAAAGTAGAACTTACAACCAAGAAGATTCGTCTTGATTGGGAAGTATCTGCAGAAGCACTTGAAGACAACGTCGAGGGGGCTGCATTAGAAGATCATTTAGTTAGACTAATGACTAATGCATTTGCCAACGACCTTGAAGACCTTGCCATTAATGGCGATGGCTCAACAGGTGACTTCTTGTCCATCATGACAGGTTTCGTAAAGAAGCACAAAGATGGCGGAGATTCACATGAATCAGTAGTAACAGTTGCTGATAATGCATGGACTCCAGAAGTAATGCAAAACATTATTCTAGCAATGCCACGTAAGTATCGTGCACTTAAGAACAATCTTAAGTTTTATGCAGGTACAGATGCATTTGCAGGTATCGTAAAAAATAACGGTACTTTAGCAGATGCTGTTGCTGAAGCATTCGCAGGTCGTGTTGCTGGTACATCCGCTAACCGTCAAGCATATCTTGATGGTGGAGCACAGACATTTGGTGGAGCACGTACAACTCGTGTTCTAGGAATTGATGTGCAAGAAGTTCCTTATTACCCTGCAGGATATGTCGATTTGACATTCCCACAGAACCGTGTATGGGGCTTCCAACGTGATATCGTTGTTAACCGTGAATACGTAGCAAAGAAGGACACAATTGAATACACAGTATTCGTCCGCTTTGGTATTCAATGGGAAGAAGAAGACGCAATTGCGTGGGCAGACGCTGCATCAGATGCATAGTCTGTAATAATACCTTTGAGAGGGGGCAGGGGGTAGATCTCCTCCCCCTCTTAATTTTATTATTCTGTTATAATAGATACTTAGGAGGTACATAATGTCAGAAGAAAATAAAGATTCATTAATAGAAAATGTTTCCGATTTGATTGCTCCAGAAGCACAATTAGAAACAGCGCAAGAACCTATTAAAGAGGAAACTCTTGTAGAAGAGTTGGCATCAGAATTAAATATTGACGCAAAAATTACAGAAGTAGAAGAATCTGCTTTAGATAATAATGTAATTACTGCACCATCATTTCCTGCTTCAACAGTTCCATCAATGGGGGTTGTAGAGCAAGGGGTAATTGGATCAACAAAATCTGAACTAAAGCCTAAAAAATCTGAAAATATAAAGTCAGAAAAGAAGGCTGATACAGTTGCTATATATTCTACAAAAAATGTTACATGGAGTGGAGTTGGAAAAGTTTATCGTGGCTATAATATTGTTGAAAAGACAGCAGCAGATAAATGGCTAACTAGAAGTCATGTTCGTATTGCAACTCCAGAAGAAGTAGCATTGGAATTCAAGAAGTAAAAAAATGGAAATTTTGAGAGTTCCGCCATTTCCGATTACCGTATTGATTGATGTTGAAAATCCATCTACGGTATATAATTATACAATTATTGATTTGGCGGACTCATCAGAAATTATTGGTGTTGCTACATCAAACTCATCTTCTAAAGTATTAATTGAAATTCCATCTACGTATGACAATGATTATGAGTTAATAATTAATAATTCTTCATATTTTTTTGAATTAAGACGACCATATTCAAACCCAAAAAATCATGGAACAACTTTGTCAGAAATTGAATCATATTCGTTAAATGAAGAATTAGCAAGAGCAATTATAGATGCTCATAGTGATGAATTTTATTATAAAAAAGAAATTATTGAAACAGTTGGTTTGGGATTAGATTATATTCCTGTATGGAAAGATGTTCACAAAGTTTTAAAAGTTTATGAAAATAATATTTTAGTTTGGGATATTGAAGATTCAGAAAGTTTTTTTTCTGAATATATATTAACAGATGATAAAACAGCAATTACAAAGTTTTATTCAGATGCAATAAATAGAGATGAATCAACAAGAATTCTATTTCCATCATCCCCAACAGATATTGTAGAATTAAATTATGAGCCTAGAGGGTTTCCAAAGGGTTGGGATTATAAGATAATTGTTGCTACAGGGTATCCATCTATACCATCTGACATTGTCAGGGCTGCAGAAATTCTTATACACGATATTGATTGTGGAAAATTAGATTATTATAAAAGATATATTTCTTCATATAATACAGATCAATTTAGAATTCAGTTTGATAAATCAATGATTGACGGAACAGGAAATTTGATTGTAGATAAAATATTATCTAAATATGAAAAAACAATAAAGCACGTTGGGGTTTTATAATGGTTATATGCGAAACTCCAGACTTCGCATTTCCAATGCAAGCAGACGTATATCATCCAATAGTTGAGCAAGGTGTATATGGAGAAGTTAAAAAAACTTGGATGTTAGATAGAACCATTGCATGTTCTTTTGCTCCAGCAGGCACAGCATTTAAAGAAGAAGTTCAACCAAACATAAATATAACTCAAGAAAAATTGTTGCTAGGTCGTGCAAAAACAGATATTCGTATATCTAGTTTAGAGGCTAAAAACTCTATTACAAATGTAATTATAACTAATATACGTGATAAAAATTGCAATGAGATATATTTAGAGACATCAGGACCTCGTGAAGGCAAATCAACTATCTTTGAAATAGCAACACAAGACCCTTTTACTGGACCATTTGGCAATGTTGAATATTACAAATTAATTATTCGTAGATCTGAAAATCAGGCGGTAGATGTATGAAAGTAACATTTAACAATAAAGCATTTCGTAGAGATATGAACAATATAATTGAATATTCAATTGGATATATAAATGGAATACAGGGTGGAAAAAGGGCGTTTCTTTCTAGCCTTGGTTTAGAGACTATAGAGTTAATGAAAGAATATATTGATTCAAGTGCTAGAGTAAATCCTCAAATGCTTCATCATGTTTATGAATGGCATGAAACTGGAAGTCCTAGCGCTAGATTGTTTGATATTAACTACACTATAAGCAACCTTGGTTTATCTTTTATGTCAACATTTAAACAATCAACGTCTATAAAGCGTGGCTCTCGTGTTCCATTTTATAATAAAGCAAAAATTATGGAAGAGGGAATTCCAGTAACTATTCGTCCTGTAAAAGCACAAGCATTAGCATTTGATGTAAACGGTGAAGAGATATTTACAAAACAACCAGTAAAGGTTTTAAATCCTGGAGGAAATGAAGTTGAGGGTGGTTTTGAAAAAACTTTTGAATCATTTTTTAATAGATATTTTACTCAAGCATTTTTAAGAACAAGCGGTGTAGCACAATATCTATCTAATCCAGTGTCATACAAAAAGAATCTTAGTGCTGGTAAAAGGGGCGGTAAGTCTAAAGGTTATGAAGTAGGATATCGCTGGATAGCAAACGCAGGAGTTGCAAGATGACAGAATCTACATCAGTATTAAATACACCAGTATTATGGATAAATCAGTACCTTAAAGAAAAGATTCCTTTACTAACTGATTTAGAAGATATTCCATTTTTTCCTACTGGCCCCTCTACTTTAGAAACTTTACAAAAGCAGTTTCCAGAAGGTGGCACTATGGCAGTATGGGATAGGATGTTTCGTATGCGTAGGGGTACATTCCCACATATAAAATGCGAACAGGTCTTATATTATTTTTATGCCACTGGCGAAAGTCCAAGTTTAAAGATGATTCAAATTCAAGAAGCAATCATGAGACTTATGGATCGTGGAGACGAAAGTGCTCAAGAGTTAAATGTTTGGACTACAGGTAAAGTTTTTGATGGTATGAATTGTGAGTTTTATTTTCATGATTTCAAGATATACCAGTTAGAAGAGGCACGGGATATAGTAGACTTTGGAACAGCCCGAACCTATGCGGGCAATAAGATAATTATTGACTATGACTATCATCAATCAACCAATAGATATAAAAGGGTTGAGGAATCTACTGACGATAGACCAAGATATAATAAAAACATTATTGATAGACCAGGCATTTTATCATAAATAGGCTGTATACTTATCAATGAGGAAACACGCCTTTTATTTCTATAGAAAAAAAAGAGGTGAAATATATGGCATATACACGTGGTGATAGTACACAAATCATCGTAGGTGCAGCAGCACTATTTACGTATGAAGATGGTGTTTTACCAGAGACAGGTGTCCTTCCAGGATACATTGCAGGTACATCCTACAAAACGACTCTCTCAGATGAAGAAGGATTCCGTAACGTAGGTTATACAATGAACGGAATAGAACTACAGTTTCAACCAGACTTCGGTGAAGTACAGGTAGACCAAGTTCTTGACGTTGCAAAGTTATATAAGCAAGGTATGCAGGTTAACCTAAATACCACATTTGCTGAAGCAACTTTGGAAAACTTATTATTTGCTCTTGCAAGCAAAGATGGCAACCTAGAAACTGTAAGTAATAATCCAACATTAAACTTATCCGCAGGCGATATTGGCGAATGTCCAGTAGAGCGTGGTTTGGTAGCAGTTGGTCCAGGAACTGGAGATTGTGCAGATTCTGACAGTATTGAAAGAATCTATGTTGCATATCGTGCACTCTCAATTGAGAGCGTAACTGTTGGAGCAAAGCGTGATGAAGCAACAATGTTTGAAGTTTCATTCCGTTTACTTCCAAATGACAATGCATCATATGGAAAGATCGTTGATCGTTCCCTATAATACAACTTAATAAAAAGTTGGCTCAATCATAAAGGTTGAGCCTTCTTTTATTTGGTATACTTTATTTACTATGGCAACAAAAATATATGATAGTGCAAAAATATCATTAGTCGATGGAAGAGAAATATACATTACTCCATTAAAAATAAAATTTTTGCGTGAATTTATGTCTGTGTTTGATTTAGTAAAAAATGCTAAAGATGATGCTGAAGCAATATCTATGCTTGCAGAATGTGCCAGAATATCTATGCAACAATATTTCCCCGATATAAAAACAATAGAAGAATTAGAAGATAGTATTGATCTTCCAACAATATATAAAGTATTAGATATTGCAGCAGGAATTAAGGTAAATTCTAAAGTCGATGAATCAGTAAAAAAACAAGCAGTAGATAGTGGATCAACTTGGGACAATTTAGATCTTGCAAAACTAGAGTCTGAAACATTTTTGCTTGGAATTTGGAAAGATTATGAAGAACTAGAGTTATCACTATCTATGCCAGAAATGTTGGCAACTTTAGAAATAAAAAGAGAATTAGAGTATTCTGAAAAAAAATTTTTAGCAGCAATTCAAGGAGTAGACTTAGATAAACAGTCTGGGAAAAAGGATGCTTGGCAAGAATTAAAGGCAAAGGTGTTTAGTAAAGGAAAAACTAATAATCCAAAAGATGTCTTAGCCTTACAGGGTAGCAACGCAGCAAAGGCTGGATTTGGCATAGGGCTTGGTTTAGACTATGAGGATCTTACTAAAAAATAAAATACCGCTGTGGTATAATTAATTTAACCTTATAAGGAGGAGATAAATGACTACTACCGTACATGAAGAAAAAACGGTAACATTAATCGATGGAACTAAAATAAAAGTACGTCCTTTAAAAATTTCTTTACTTCGTCAATTTATGACTAAGTTTGAGGGAATTGCTGCAGTAGCAGAAAATAATGAAAAATCAATGAATCTTCTTATGGAATGCGTTAGTATCGCTATGAAGCAATACAAACCAGAATTATCAGAAGACTTGGAGGCTCTAGAAGAAAATCTAGATCTTCCAACAGTGTACAAAATTGTCGAAGAAGCATCTGGAATCAAACTAACTGATGCATCGCTAGTAGGCAGTCTTGTAACTAATAGTTAATTGGGGTGCTAGTGAATGGCTGATGTTCAGTCAAATATACAAGTAAATATTGATACCTCTGAAGCGTTATCAAGTATTAAACTGCTTCAGCGTCAAATATCAGCCTTTCACACCTCAATGGCAAAGAGTGGTGCTGCTGCTGCAGCAGTATCTTCAAATTTGCAACAAAATTTGGTTAACTCTTTAAATGCAACTGGAAAATTTGCAGCAGATATGCGTACAATTCGTACGTCTACAGAATCATTTACTAATGCTTTAGAAAAAAATAAATTTACAGTAAAAGAATATTTTAGGTATGCTGGAGCATCAACAAAAACTTTTGGAAGACTATTTAAACAAGAGTTTGATACTATCGAAAAGGTATCAAGAGAAAGAGTAAAAACTTTACAGACTCAATATATTAAGATGGGTCGTGATGCTAATGGAGCAATGAAGGCTATTGCAGTTAGGCCTTTAGCGCTTGATATGGAAAGCCTGGCAACAAAAACTCAAATTGCAGCACAAAGACAGCAATTATTAAATCAATTATTAAAACAAGGATCTACAAATCTTTTAAATTTTGGTAAAAATACACAGTGGGCTGGTCGTCAGTTAATGGTTGGTTTTACAATTCCCCTCGCAATGCTTGGAACTCAGGCAGCACGAACATTTATGCAAATTGAAGAGCAAGCAATTAGATTTAAACGTGTTTATGGAGAAATGTTTACAACTGGCGAAGAAACAAACGCAATGTTAAAAGAGATTCAGTTGCTTGCTAAAGAATTTACAAAATATGGTGTTGCTGTTGAAAAAACTATGGAAATGGCAGCAACCGCTGCTGCAAGCGGTAAAATGGGGGCTGATTTATTAGCACAGGTAAATCAAGCAACAAGACTTTCTATACTTGGTGGAGTTGAACAAGAGCAGGCTTTAGAAACTACTATTTCTTTATCAAATGCATTTGGAATTGCTGCAGAAGATCTAACAAAAAAGATTAATTTTCTTAACGCAGTTGAAAACCAAACTGTCGTATCTATTGAAGATTTAACAATTGCAATTCCTAAAGCAGGTCCAGTTGTACAACAACTTGGTGGAGATGTAGAAGATTTAGCGTTTTTCTTAACCGCTATGAAAGAAGGCGGTATCAACGCATCAGAAGGTGCTAACGCATTAAAGTCTGGTCTTGCATCATTAATTAATCCAACAGAAAAAGCAAGCAAAATGCTTGGATCAATGGGTATAAATATTAAAGGAATTGTAGAGGCAAATAAAGGAAATGTTAAGGGTGTTGTTATTGATTTTGCTAAAGCGTTAGATACACTAGATCCATTAAATCGTGCACGTGCTATAGAACAATTATTTGGTAAATTTCAATTTTCACGTCTTTCTACTTTATTCCAAAATGTTATTGCACAAGGAAATCAGGCAAGTCGTGTACTAAGTTTGACTCAGGCAACAACAGAAGAGTTGGCTATTTTGGCAGAACGAGAATTAAAACGTGTTGAAGAATCTCCAATGTATAAATTTAAAAAATCAATAGAGGATCTAAAACTTACTTTGGCTCCAATTGGAGAGTCATTCTTAAAAGCAATAACACCAGTTGTAGATTTTATTTCAAAAGTATTAGATAGATTCAATAATCTTAGTGATGGAGCAAAAAACTTTGCTGTTATTTTAACTACAGTTTTGGCTGGTATTGGACCAGTAGCGCTTATGACTTTTGGTTTGCTTGCAAACGGTTTAGCAAATATAATTAAATTATTTACTAGTGTTAAAGGTTTGTTTAATAGAGTTGGACAATCATCTCAATCCCTTGGCAATCAAACACAGTATATGACACAAGAACAACTAGAGGCTGCCTCAGTTGCATCATCTTTAGATCAAGTTCATACCAAACTCACACAAACCTTTACATCTGAAACCAATGCTCTTACTGCATTGGTTAATGTATATAGAAAAGCAATTAGTGCTCAAGCAGCGTTTATGCCAACCGCTGGTTTTGTTGGCGGTAGAGGTAGTAAAGGACCAAAGAAATTTAACAAAGGTACTATTGGAGTAAGATACTATGCAAGAGGAACAGATTCCGTTCCATCCATGCTTACACCAGGAGAAGCAGTAATTCCAGCAGGACCAGCACAAGATCCAGCAAATAAACCAGCAATTAAGTTTATGATAGGTGGTGGCAGATTATCTAAGTTTGCAGGAGGATCTGTTAATGTTGGACAAGAATCTTTTAATATAAGTACAAAACAACAAGCAACTACTGCAAGAATTCAAAGTCTTATTGATGGAACTCTCGGTCAAATTGACGACATACTAAAAATTGCATTAGAAAAATTGGCATCTGAAACAAAAATTAATCTTGAACAATTTAAAGAGCAGGTTCGTTTAGCAGCAGCAAGCAAAGGCAAGATTGCAGGTCCAGCATTTGCTAAATCAGATTGGGTTGGAAGAACTGCAACATTTAATGCACGTGGCGCTGGAGAAAGAAGAACAATACAGACACAACTAATTAGTGAACGAGGTATGTCAGCAGCACAAGCAGAATTAGATCAAGCAAATGCAGCAGCAAAAGCAATTGAAAAGAAAATGACAGCCCTTGGTGCTACTACTAAACAAATTACTGCTGCAACACAGTTAGACAGGGCACACGTCATTGAATTAAATAATTCACAGAAAAAATTGCTTGCTGCTTGGAATTCAGATGTTTGGACTACACAAACTGGTGCAGAGAATAATCTATCAAACTCTTTAAAGTCTTCAAGAAAAAATAGAGAACTATATTTACAATATTTATCTAAATCAGGTGCAACAGAATCACAAATTCAATCAATTACTGCAAAAGTAACACAAGGAACTGCACTTGTTGGTGATGAGTTAATGATTCAAGGCAGAGTTCTTTCTGCAATAGATAGAGATATGTCAACTGGTGTTATTAAAGCAAAAGATGTTTCTAAAAACTTTAGACTTTATGCAGGTGCAGTGGCAGATGCAGCAACCGCAAGAACAGAAACAATGTCTAAACAAACTACTGAAATTATTGCAGCAACAAAACGCACAGAAGGAACCTTAAAACGTGGTATTGCAAGAATAGTAAATTCTATGCCAACTGCAGCAGAAGAAGCGTTACAGATTAAATCTCCATCAAGAAGAATGCAAAAAGTTGGACAGGAATCTGGAAAGGGTCTGGTAGTTGGAGCAAAAGAATTTATTGATGATGCAAAGATAACTGGAAAACAATTAGGTACAGCACTAGTTGACGGGGCTAGAACACAGTCACAAAAAGCAGTTGCATCTAGAACTGCTCTTTATGGAACTGGTCCTATTGATCCAATGCAAAAATCATTGCGTAGACAAATAGATAAACAGCAAAGACTTGATGCTATTAAAGAAAAAAGATTATTAAAACAAAGCACAATCACTGGAATGGTTGCTAATGGTATAAATAAAGAAGACAATGTTTCAGTCAGAAGAAATAGAATGAGTGCTGGAACTGGAATGATGGCAGCATCTGGGGTTATGATGGCTGCGTCTATGGCACCAGGAAAAGTTGGCGAGGTAGCACAGAAATTAATGATGCCATTAATTACATTAACAATGCTATTGCCACTTATCACAAGTCCACTTGGAGCATTTGCTGTTGGTTTAACTGCTGTAGTGGCAGCAACACTTGCATTACGTATGGCATTTGATAAAGCACAAGACAACGCAATGAAAATGGCTGAAGCCATGGGTAGTGGCGAAAAGGCTATTCAGGATCTTTCTGAGTTCGCTGGAACTGCTCGTGCTGGCGAAATTATGGATAGAAGAAGATCACAAATGCTTTCTCAATTTCAGATTCAAACAGGAAAAACAACTTTTGGTGAAAGTTACGTTCAATCTGAAGGTGGCAAGGCAATGCTTTCAAACCTATCTCAATCTATTAAAACTAATGGAAGGCAAACTGCACAGAACCAGTTGTTAAATCAACTTGCAACAGGAATTGCATCAGGAGCAATAAATCCAGCACAGGCAAGAAGCATTGCAGCAAATATTTCTTCTGAATTGGGCGATTACTCTTTTGGCATACAGGTTAATGCAAAATTAATTGAATTAGTAGGTGTTAATGGAGAAAATTTAATGAAGGATCCATTACAACTTAGATTAAGATTGGTAGAAGAATCAAGAAAAGATTTACAACAAAAATTTGGAATATTGAATGCTGCAGCACCAGGGGCATTAACACAAACACAAACAAAAGTTGGTATGGCTGGTTATGGTATTGGTGGGGCAATTGCTGGTGGAATACTCGGTGGAGCAGCAACAGGAGCAGCAGCAGGATCAGTTGTGCCAGTTGTTGGAACTGCAATAGGTGCAGCAATAGGTGCAACTATTTCAGCAGGAGCATTATACTTTGCACAAAAAGGACAACAACAAAAACTTGGAATAGCATCTGGTGCTAATGTTGCAATACAAAAAATGGCTTTAGAACAAAGTCAAGAAATGCAAGATTCTTTAAGATTAGAATACGAAAAAAGAATTGAAAATGCAAAGGCAGCAAATGATATTGCGGAAGCAACTAGATTGCAGGGTGAATATGAAAAAGCAAATGCAACATTAATTGCTGAAAACGGAAGATTGATTACAGATATTCAAAATACTTATGCAAAATCTTCTAGTGCTGTTCGTGGTGCTTTAGAAACTGGTATAGATAAAGCCATTACAAAAAAATATAAGGGTACAGCAATGGAAGACATTGTTCCCATGGCTAAAGATTTAATTAATGATAGTGGTATGTCCAAAGAACTTCAATATACATTAAAAATGCAAGTTGCTTCTGGACAGATGGACCCAATGCAAATTATTAACTTAATGGAAACATTTAGTAATGATAAAAAATCTTTAGAAAAAGTTATGAGTATTGTAACTAAATTTGGTGGTGCATTTGCAAACCAGGCTATTGCTATATCAAGTTTGTTTGTTGATAAAAATGGAAAACCATTAAAGCAGCAACAAACTAAATTCCTTGCCGATATTAGTACAAAAACTGCTGCTGATGCAGAAAAATATCTAAAATTATTTTCTGAGATAAGCAAGTCTGGTCAAGTAGTTGATGTAGGGGTTGCCTTAAGTTTTTATAGCAATAATCCAATCGCAGCAGCGCAACTACAAAAAACCATAGATTATATTAGCGCTCAAAAAGGTAAGATTGATTTAGAAATTGCAACAAAAATTCTTGGTGCAAAAGAAATAGAGGTTCTTCGTGCAAATCAAGAATATTTTAACTCATTACCTCCAGAGCAACAAAAGGTGTACCTGCAAACATTAACAACAATGGTCAATATGGAGGGTAACAACAAGGAAGCAATTCAGAATTGGCTTAAAGCAAATCCTGGAAAAACCGAAGGAGATTACTATGCTGAGTCAGCATACAAAGTAACTGTTGCTTCTAAGGATGTAACTACAGATAAAAAATCTAATATACCTCCTGTAGAAGGATCTAAAGTAAGTTCTTCTCCGTTAGACGATATTATTAAAAAATTAAAAGATGTTAGATTAAATCAAATTAAGGTTACAGAAGGATGGGCATCTTCACGTAAAGCGCTAGATAAGTTATTTGGTGGTAATAAAACAATAACAGCATTCAGTGGAATTGAGCAAGATTTAAGATCGATTGGTGCTGGACAAAATCTAATAGAATTAATTGTTGGAATGGATCCAAAAGAATATGAAAAGCGTAAAAATTCATTATTTAAATTTGACAACAAAGGAAATATAATTGCTTTAAAAAGGGATGCCACTAATATACAAGAAGCATTAAATTCCGTTGTTGCTGGAGATTTTCAATCTGCAATACAACAACAAAAACAAGAATTAGTTGATCAAAATAAGGCATATGCAAAATTAACTCAATTGGGTGTTCCAGTTGGTAAAGCATACGAATTAATTGCCGATAAATCATTTAGGGCAATGATTGCTACTAGTAAAAATAAAGCAGAACTTCAAAAAATGATAGTGCTATATAATGATTTTATTAAACAAGAAAAAAGAAGCACGGCTATTGAAGATGCAAATAAAGCAATAGAAGAAGCCAATCAAGATGAAATTATTACGCAGTCAATAAAAAATAGTTTTGGATTTAAAGAAGCCAGAGCAATAATTTCAGATCCAATATTAAAAGCACTGTATGAAGCGGGAGAACAGGGCGGTAGTCAGTTTGCAATAAGGCTTGCACAACAAATAAAGACAATAGACTTTATGCAAGGTTTATTTGATGAAGGTTTTGGTAAAGCCATGGAAGCCTTTGATGCTAAGGAAAAATCTATAGAATTAAAATTTGACATAGATACCAGAAACAATAAAGATTTAATACAAAAAACTGAAAATAATATTGCATTAATTCAATATCAAATTGATGATTGGGAGTATGGACTTAAAGATATTGAAAATCAGGAAAAAGCAATAAACGATTCCTATGAAGACAAATTTAAAGCATTGGATCAAATTCAAAAAGTAAACAATAGAATAATTCAACAACAAAAATCTCAATTAACAATTGCTGATGCTTTATCACAAGGAGATATTGCTGCTGCTGCAAAAGCGGTACAAGAATCAAGATCTCAATCAGCCCAAAATGCAATAGATCAACAAAGATCTGCACTTGAGCAATCAAAAGAAAATAGTATTGCAAAAATTAGAAATGATCAGGGGTATACAAGAATTCAAATTGAAGAAAAAATAAAAAACCTTCAAGATCAAATTTTAATTTTAGAAGAAAAAATATTAGAGCCAGCACGAGAATCTATAAGGCTTGCAGAGATTCAAAAAAATGAACTAATTAATAGTTTAAGGGTTCTTGATAAATCAAGATCTGAATGGGAATCTATTAAAAATGGAATTGATACAGCAAAAACAAGTAGTAATGAATATAAAAATTCAATGTTTGCTGCATTAGGAATTGTAGAAAGTATTAAAAATTATTGGAATGATCTTAACAATAAAACATATGTAACTTATCATAAAATTGTAACTTTAAAAGATGACGAAACTCCTCCAGTAGTGTCAACCACTACAAATACAGGAAATGCTCCAACTAAAACAACAGAAGTAGGTTCAGGACCTCAAACACAACAAATGTCAAATACCCAGACTAACGTTCCATCAGTTCCAACATTTACTGGTCCAGATAAATATAATCCATTATCGGGAGTAACAAGTGCATCAACAAAAATAGTTCCTACAACAAGCCCTTCAAGTATTGGAATGAATCTTGGTGTTAATAATCCAATATCTAAAGTTGTTTCTACTGTTACTACTCCTATATCTAATGCAGTTAAGTCAGTGGCTTCTGGTGTATCAAATGTGGCAAAGTCTGTATCAACAGGAATATCTAATGTTGCGACGGCAGTTAAAAATATAGTTACTAATCCAGTTTCAACAGTAAAAAATGCTCTCACAAATACATTTAGTGGGTGGTTTGGAAGAGCAAATGGAGGTATAGTTCCTAAGTATTTTGTTTCTGGTGGATTTGCTCGTGGAACAGATACAGTACCAGCAATGTTAACACCAGGAGAATTTGTGATGAGTAGATATGCTGTAGATTCTTTTGGTGTAGACAAAATGAAGGCTATCAATAACGGAACATATGACGGAAACTCAGTTTATAATTATAATTTAAGTGTTAATGTAAGGTCTGATGCAAATCCAGAACAAATTGCAAACACTGTAATGTCTAAGATAAGGCAGATAGATTCTTTAAGAATAAGGAGTGGTAGAATTTAATGGCATCAAGTGAATATTTATCGGGAAGAAAAAAATATCAAAGACCACAAGCAATGCTTTGGTCCAAAAATGCTGGAACTTTGTCTGATGGATACTATCTTCCAGTTGGGCTTGAGATTGGCTCAGATACTGGGTCAGAAACTAATGAAAATCTTTTTGATCAATTTTTAATACTCTCAGACGATAATAGATCACCTATAGATTTTCGTCCAATGAGAATAGAAAAAAGAGAAAGAATGGTAAATGGTCGTATGAGATCATATCATATTGCTGATAAAAATACTATTGAAGTATCTTGGAACATGCTGCCTTCTAGATCTTTTTATACTTTGCCAGACTTTAACTCTACAACTGGCATACCGTCAGTTTCTGGATATGGAAGACCTAACTCACCAGATGAACAATATACAACTGACGGCGGTGCTGGTGGAGTAGAACTTTTAGATTGGTATCAAAACAACACTGGTTCATTTTGGGTTTATTTATCTTATGATAATTATGCAAATTTTGGCAAAGATGAAGATGCCTTTACTCATTTATCAAAATATAATGAATTAATAGAAATGTTTTTTACAAATTTTCAATATACGGTAGTAAAACGTGGCGGAAATAATCATGATTTTTGGAACATATCATTAACCTTGGAAGAGGTTTAATTTGTTTCAAGACGAAAAATTAAAAGAATATTTAGATAACTCTGAAGTTATTAGGACTCAATCTGCAGTTATTGCAGAGTGGAATATGAACATTCCAAATAACATATTAAAGGTTGGAAATTATAGATATAGGCCATTAGCAATAGACTCAGACCCTGATTCAAAATATAGACTACCATCTTTAACATTTGATATTAATGATATTGGAAATTTTTATACTAATGCAACAGATGCTGACGTTAAAATAGATGGCGGTATAAGTCCAGAAGATAATTCAACTCCTATGTTTTTAATATCTAAAAAAGAAAAACAAAAGTTGTTATATTCTTTAGAGGATTGTTTTAATAGGTTTAGACCAAGATCTGGAATTAATAAGGCAACTTTTATTTCAGGAAAATATTTTCATCATTCAAATCCGAGCATGTTTAATCGACCTAGATATTATATGTCTGATAAAAATGATTTATTTAAATATTGGACATCTTATCGAACAGAAGATGGATTAGAGTATGGTATTTCAAATTTTAATTTAAATGGAAATTCGTATATTTCTGATGCTTCACCATTTGTTGTTTATAAAGAAAAAGTTCCAGCAAATAGAATAATAGTAAAAATGCAAACACATATTGGAGATACAAATTTAGGAACTTTCACAAGTTTGGGTAAAACATTTTCTGATCCATTTTATCAAAATGAAAATAAAAGTACTCCTAAAAAATGGAAAATCCAATATTTGGATAGCAACAATAATTGGGTTGATATAATTAATTTTAACAACTCTTCAGTTAGAAATGATGGAACTCCAATTATAAAATCTGACGGCTATGTTGAACTTGCTTATGGTCTTATAATTCCAGAAAAATATAAAAACATTTTTATAAAAGCAGATGAATTTTCTTCAGAGACCCTACTGCCTGAAAAAAGTATTAACGGATATGCTTATTTAATAAAAAATTCAGAAACTTCTTTGGGAGAGTATCATATATGGACTGGAAGTTTGTATGAAAAATTTACACCAACATATGGGTGGTATTTACAAGAAGAAACCATAGATAGGCTAACTAATTTTGTAACAGACACAACATCTCCAATATCCTATGTTAATACACAAGATGGTTTAACAAAATATCGTGAATTTTCTTATATTTATGGATTACGTATTGTCGTTGATACTATGACTAAGATAAATTCAACTTTTGATTTAATTGAACTATCTCCAAGACTATGTGTAGATCTATCAGAAAAAACAATTAATTTTGCTTTAAATAAGATTGGATCGGATATTGGTATATCTGGTTTGCCAGTCGGTCAACTTTTAGCATCTACTGGATCACTTACGTTGTTTGATTATGATCAAGCATTTAATACAAATAACTTAAATAGCATAATAAAAGATTTTATTACAAAAAATATTCAAATAAAGTTTTATGAAATCATTACAGATGAGGAACAATCTAGTTATTTTATCCCTATCAAAACTATGTATACTGAAGGGTTTCCAGCAACAGATAATAGATCACGAACAGTATCTATTCAATTACGAGATATGTTTTTTTACTTAGAGTCATTAATTGCACCACAAATTTTATTAACAAACGTTTCTGTTAGTAGTGCAATATCTATGTTATTAGATTCAATAGGTTTTTCTAATTATATTTTTAAAAGAATAAATTTTGAAAAAGAAAGTATTATTCCATTTTTCTTTATTCCACCCGATAAAACAGTTGCAGAAATATTAAATGATTTAGCAAGATCAACTCAAACTGCTATGTTTTTTGATGAATACAATAATTTTGTGTGTATGAGCAAAAACTATATAATGCCAACAACAGATCAAAGAAATACAGATATTGTTTTTTATGGATCAAAAGATATTGAAAAAGACGGTGTTGTTAAAAATAAAACTATTTCAAGTAATATTTCAAATATTGTTGGTATTGCTTCACAAAATACAGAAGTTTTTAATGATGGATTAATTAAATATAAAACAAAGTATATTCAAAAAACTTATGGCTCAATAAGACAGGCAAGTTTAATTGATAAAGAAAAAACTTGGATATATAAGCCATCATTACTTTGGGAAGTTGAAGGTACAGAAAATACAAAATCCATAAATGATAGTAGTGGCAGGCAATCAGATTATATTTTAAGTGCAATACCCCTAAATTCTGATCTTAACAATTTAGTTCCATCTGTGTCAAACCATAAAATAATAAATAATACTATGGATTTAGGAGAAGGTGTTTACTGGATTACAAGGTATAACGGATATTTTTATGCTAATGGAGAAGTAATTAAATATGATGCTGTTGAGTACAGCATTACTGATTATGGCAATGTATGGATAACAAGCACACAAGATTATCAAAATTATTTTTCTAAGTTACGACATAATGGGAAAATATATCCAACGGGTCTTATAAGAATCTATGCTAAACCTTTTTATGAAAATATCAATGAAATAACAAGATTAAAAAATGGCGATGTTGAAAAACATGGTCGTGCACAATTTGGAACAAGTATTACTTTTCATAATGCAGGTATAAATCAATATTGGTCTAATAATTTAAATGTTCGTGGCTGCAGCATGAAATCTGATTTATTATTTTCACTATCTTCAACAGAAGATTTACAGTCTCAATCTTTAAGTATGCCAGTTGATAACTTAGCAGCGGGAGTAAGCAATGAATTGGCAAAGCAGTCAATAAGGTCTGGAACAATTAAAAACTTTTTAACACTTTCATATAAGGACGAAGTTACATCTAATTCTATACTATCTACACAGTCTGGAACTATTCAATCATCTGCATTAGTTATTAGTGGACCATCATTTACTACAACTCAAAATGGAATTGATTTTATTTCATATGTCAATAAGCCATTAGATGATAGATTTAAACACTTTGGTACCAGAATGAGAATTGTTGGAAAAATTGAAAACAACGAAAATAGAGGTCAAACTCCTATTGGTTCTACAACATATTTCGTTGTTACTGGAAATACTCCAGATCAAAATATTAATATTAGCGGTGGTTCTGGAGGAATGGCCGTCATGATAAATCCATCAACAAACGTAGGATATTATTTTGAAATTTTAGCATTAACAGAAAATAACATTAATAACTATAATACTTCTGCAGAAAATTTACATAACGTTATTTTTTATAAAATAAAGAGAAGTGCTTCTGATGTATCGGGAACTACCATTAAACAAGGAGATGCAATTCCAATAAAGTTGTGGGGTGGATTATCAAACATTATTGTGGATGATGGTAATTTTACTGGTCAGTATAGGATGGTTGGAGAAGAAAATCCAACAGTATATGACTTGGCAGTAGAATATCAAAATATTGGAACAATTAGAAGATTTTATTTATATATTAACAATAAGATCATTGCTATAGTTGATGATAAAGATCCACTACCAATTTACAACAATATGGCTCTTTTTGTTCGTGGATCTGCAAGATGTATGTTTGAAAATATTTATGCTTTAACAAACAATTATAGTCAAAATACAGTTTTTGCGCTAGATACTCCAGTAATGACTGCAATCAATGATTCTGAGATTGATGCAAATGAATCTTTTAGAAAATATTCTATGAGTGGTATTGTGCAGTCCACATATTTATCTGGAATAGATCCAAACAATACTCCAAAATACAATATTTATTTTGAGGAATTTGGAACTATTATGAGAGAAGCAGCATATTTTAATATTAGATATGATAAAGCATATCCAGCGCTATATGCAATAATATCTCCAACATTTAACAAATTAAAAGGATATGCAATTTCTGGATTTAGGGCTGGATCTTATGGTGCAGAATTTTTAATTTTTAATTCAACTGATACATCTCTTAATCTTGATTCAACAAGTGGAAATTATTTAAGAATACAGGGAGTAACATTTACTCAAGAATCAGAACATAATTATAGCGTAGATGAATATTTTTCTCAAAATAGCGATTTTTCTAATCCAAAGTTTAATAATAATTTATTAATAAAATCACCATTAATATTTAATAAGCAATATGACGACATAAAGGCAAGCAGAATGACTTATGGTAAAAAAGATTTTTATATAGATGCTCCATATATTCAAACACAAGATGATGCACAGGAAGTAATGTCTTGGGTAATTTCAAAAATTATGAAACCAAGAAAGTCTGTTGGGGTTCAAACTTTTGGAACGCCACACTTACAATTAGGAGATATAGTTGAGATAGACTATAAAGATTCAAGTGAAACTAACGAGATATCTGCTAAAGACTCAAGATTTGTAGTGTATAATATTGAATATATTAGAAATACAAATGGACCAGAAACAAGAGTATATTTAAGTGAGGTAGTGTAAGATGGTATTTAATTATTCTGATTATCCAACAACGCCAGATGTAATATTTAATCAATCAGCATCAATTAGTACAACCTCTGCTAATTCTAATGTTCAAGCAATATCTCCAACTCTTCTTGCTGCTTCTGGAATGCAAGGACAAACTACAAATTATTCAGCACAATCTCAAAGTATAAAAACAGCAAGACCAGATATAATAATATCAGAAGAAGATGTTCCAGTTGAATTAATGACAGACCTAATATTTGAAAATATTGGTGGTCAAGAATTAATAAATATTGCTAGAACAGATATTATTAATGGACAAAATGTTATATATCAACCAATTAAAAATCTTAGCAGCATATATTTTAAATATAATCCACAAAATGTTTTATCTCTTCAAAATACATCAGAAGAATATTTTAATAAATTTCCAATAAAACTATCAGAAAAAATACCTAATTGCGGAACTGGACCAAATTGTAAGACAGTGTATATAGATGAGGCTACAGGAAATCTTATTATTGATATAATAAATTTACAAGGGGATGAGCAGATAGAGGTTCAAATCTTAGTAGGTGGAAAAATTTATAATGGTACAATATATGAGGTGGAATAATAATGATAACTAATACTGGTAAAAATATTTTAGCAAAATACTTGATTGGTCAAGCACCAGCATATGCCTCTTATATTGCAGTTGGTTGTGGAGCAAAGCCACTAACGTCTGATGCTATCCTGGGAGACTATTCAGGCAAAGATAGGTTAGATTTTGAAATGTTTCGTGTCCCAATTACGTCTCGTGGATATGTAACAGAAGATGGTATATCAAAAATTGTTTTAACGGCAGAACTACCAAGCGAAGAAAGATATGAAATTAGTGAAGTCGGAGTTTTTTCAGCAGGCGCAAACTCTCAGGCTGGCGCATATGATAGTAAATCTATTTATGCATTTACACAAGATGAAAATTGGGAACATCACACAAATACTGCTGCAACAGAAATTCCAATTGTTTACTCTCCGCTAGATGGATCAGACAACAATAATATTATTAATCAACCATACAGTGTATTTCAAACAAACTCAGATAATAGAATTTTTACAAATACAGAAAGAATTCAAAGATATGAAAGATGTCGTTTTTTTAATAACACAATAGTAATGAGTGGAGATTCTTCTGAGTTAACAATTGACTCTAATAACCATATTGTTGTTGGTCAAAATTCTGAACACATTCATTTAACTGGAGCGATATTAGATTTTAATAGAAATTCTCCAACAGATGACATCAGGCTTTCTTTTACAGTAATAAATAAAAATGGAAGTTCAACTGCGGTTCCAGACAATGTAAGAATTATGCTAGAATTTGCATCATCTGATATTCATAATGATCCTAATGGGCAATGGGCAAGGTTTGAAGTTAATCTTAATAATGGAACAGATACAAATCAACACAATTTTTCAAATAGTAGATATGTTGTTGCAACAAAACAGTTACAAGAACTTTATAAAAGCACTGGATTTACTTGGAGCAGCGTTGATGTTGTAAAGATTTATGCTTGTATAACTGATAATGGTTCTCCAACAGATAATTTTTATGTATGTTTAGATGCTATTAGATTAGAAAATAATAGCACAAATAATCCTTTATATGGTTTAACTGGGTATTCCGTTATTAAAAATAACAATGCCGAAACTATTATTAAATCTGCAAACACAACAAACTATATTGAGTTTAGGTTTGCTTTGGATGTTCAATAATGTCAGATTCAAATATTAAAAAGATAGTCATAGTTAAAAAAGACCTTCCAGAATTTTATGGAACAGATCAAGAATATATTGTCAAATATAGAGTTATTACAGAAGATAAAAACAGAACTTCTCATTGGTCACCAAACTATAAAATTGCAGCATCAAGCCCAGATACGATAGATTATCGTGTTGCTGTTGAACAATCTCATGACATGATTAATGTTGTTTGGAATCCATCAAATAACATAAGGTCTGAATTTGATATTTATCTTAAATGGAATAGTGATCCTTGGGAATTTGTTTCTACCGTGTTTACTACTAGTTATTCAACAATTATTAAAGAGGGGGCAAATCATTTTAGAATTGCCGTACAAGTACCAACCTTTCCCAAGGAAAGATTTTCAGGGGCTACATTATTTGAATCAAATCAAGTAAATGTTTAGTGGTATAATAGATTAATCATGGCAAAAATACCGTTACCAGAAAGAGGCCAGCCACTGGATGTATCATACATCTACGAACTTGCAAATGCAATTAACGATATATCGTCTCAAACATCTTTTTCAAATAATAAGTATGTTTCTGTTGATGCTCCAGGAATTGGACGTCAAAATCTTAAGGCTTCAGAGGCTAGAATTATTGGCGGATATATAGATGTTGTAATTAGTTCAACAAGAACAAAAGGACAAGAATCTCCATTTACTTATGACTTTCCGACAGATTTTAAGTATACGCCAGTAGTAACTGCTACACCAATAAACGTTGGCGGTACTGATGCTGGTAAAGATGTTACAGTTGTTTTAAAATCAATAACAACTTCAAAGGTAGAGGGTGTAATTAGATTTAACAATACTGGAGATGTTTCTGTTGCTGTAAATTTAATAGTTGTTGGTGTACCAAACTAATGATTTTATGTAAAAAATGTAAAAAAAAAATGTTTATAGATCGGCAATACACTACAGTAGAGCATATTGAAATTTACTGTTTATATTGTGGATCTAGAAGATTTTTTCATCCACCTAACGAATCGACAGAAGGACAATGGCTACTAGAAAAGGAAAAGTTTCGAGCGAAGATTACAATGTCCTACCTGTAATTCCTGGAAATAAAAAAGTTTGGTTTTTAAATAAAGATTTGGTTAGGATACATCATATAAATAGATCAAATAATATTATTTCTCTTTATAATATTAATAAGGATAGAATTGAAAGTTGTCTTATTTCAGATTTTAAAAGAAATAGAGAAAGAGCATACACTGTGGGACAAACTGCTGATTTGATAAATCGACACAAAAAGTATATGCCATCCCTTATGAAACGAAGAATAATTCCATTTCCAACTGGCTCTCAGGTTGGGGGAAAAACTGGCTGGCAGGTTAGGTCGTATTATTCTGAATCACAAGTATTTGAAATTAGAGATATCTTAGCAACGTATCATATTGGTCGTCCAAGAGCCGATAAATTAATTACTAACGATATAACTCCAAGTAGGGCTGAGTTGACAAGAAGAATGGGGGATGGTATGATTACATATACAAAAACGGAAGATGGAAGGTTTATACCAATTTGGGCAGAAAGTTTATAATTATAAAAATGTTTGACATATATCATGAATAATGATATTCTATTAGTGGAGGATAAAATGACAGAAAATGAAAATACAAAAATTAATATAACATTGGGATATACGCTTAATTTAGGAAACTTTCAATCATTAAGAATTGATTTAGGGATTGTTGACTCTAGACGTAATGGAGAAAACATTGATCAGGCTTTTGAACGAGTTTATAAGTTTGTTGAAGATAAGTTAACAACTAAAATTCAAGAAGCAAAGTATGAGATAGAAGAAAAATAATGGCTACCCGCAAGGATAGAATGTCTTTGCTTAGTCGTTATAATAAACTTCATTTTCAAAGATATAATACTAAAAATTTATTTAATATTAATGCAGAGCAGTGGTCTTCAGATGCTATAATTGAATCTTATGGATTGGAAACTTGTTATGACTTACTTGATTATTATTTTTCTGTTTCTAGCAACCCATCTTGGAATTACTTTTCATACAATACAGAGAGAATATTTCAGGCAAAAATAGAAGTAGAGCAGGATATTGAAGAAAGACTACAACGTAGAAAACTAGCAAAGAAGTGGATTGATGAATAACGTAGAGGCAAGATTAATTTCGGCGGTATTAAAAGATAAACAAATTGGCGTTTTGTTGCAATCTAATATAGAGAGCATGCTTCACACTCATAACGATATATGGAATTTTATCAATTTATATTTTAATAATAACGGATCTGTTCCTCCACCATCCTTAGTTTCAGAAAAATTTAAAGACTTTATCTTAATAGATGAAGTTGGGGCAACAAAGCATCACCTTCAAGAATTACAATCAGAATATTTAAATGATAGTTTAAAGAATATTTTGCGATCTGCAGCAAGTGAAGTTCAGTTAGGAAATAGTGCTAACGCATTAACTTCATTAATTACAAAGACATCTGAATTAAAGAAAAATGTTTCTGCAATTCGTGATATTGATGCCACAGATCTAGAATCTGCTATAGCATATTTTGAAAATATTAAACAACAAAAGATGAATGGTCAATTTGGTATTAAAACTGGATTACCAGGATTTGACAACTATCTCCCATCTGGAATAACTGCAGGACAACTTGGAGTGTTTTTAGCATATCCAGGTATTGGAAAATCTTGGCTGGCTCTTTACTTTGCTGTACAAGCCTGGAAGCAGGGTAAAACCCCAATGGTGATAAGTCTTGAAATGTCTGAAACTGAAGTTCGTAATCGTGTATTTGCAATTATGGGTGAGGGGCTTTGGTCTCATAGAAAATTAAGTAATGGCGAAATAGAATTAGACATGCTAAAAAATTGGCATAAAAATAAATTATCAGGAAAGCCAGAATTTCATATAATTTCAAATGATAGTGGTGGAGAAGTAAGTCCATCAGTTATTCGTGGAAAAATAAATCAATACAAACCAGATTTTGTGATTGTTGATTATTTACAACTTATGGCTCCAAATCAAAAATCAGATAATGAAACTGTAAGAATGAAAAATCTTTCAAGAGAACTTAAACTGATGGCTATTAGTGAAGAGGTTCCTATAATTGCAATTTCTTCTGCAACTCCTGATGATGTAAAAGATCTAAGCACTGCCCCAACACTTGGACAAACTGCTTGGTCCAGACAGATTGCATATGATGCTGACTGGGTTATGGCTTTGGGTCGTGCAACCAATAGTGATATTATTGAGTGTGTATTCAGAAAAAACAGGAACGGCTTTATGGGAGACTTTTTAGTGCAGGTAGATTTTGACAAAGGATACTATAGATACAAAGATTATGAAAATTAATATAGTTAGTTATAATATGTTTTGTGAAAACTTATCATCACAAAAAGATAAAGTCATTCAGCCTAGATGGCTCTATTTACGATGAATCTGCAATTAGTAGATTAAAACAAGAATATATTAGATTTTTAATTTTAGAGATGAGGGCTTTTGGATATGTTCCAAGACTTGACATTGAACCAGATTTTACAGTACAATATAATGAATCAAAGCAAATATTTAATTTTTGTTTAACAGTTTATGGAGTATATACAGGAAAGAAGAGCGCTGAGTGGATACTAGGAGTCGATGGATCAAAACCGATACCTATTCAAAAGAACAAATTGAAAGAGTACTCTCAGATTCAGGAATAAATATTGAGTCTGAGGTAGATTCTCATTACATAATATTTTGTCCATTTCATTCTAATAATAGAACTCCTGCTGGAGAAGTAGATAAAAATACTGGTAGATTTTTTTGTTTTTCCTGTCATCACACTGTAGACATTATTGAATTAATAATGTACGTATCTGGAAAAACATATTTTGAATCAATTAGATTTATTAAAAATAAACAAACAGAAAACAACTTTGAAAAAGATATAAATAAAAAATTAATAACAAAAACAGAATTTATTGAGTTTGATGATTCAATAATTAAAAAATTAAATAATAATTTGATTTCTTCTAAAAGGGCAAATGAATATCTTTCTCATAGAAAAATAAATAATTATTCTAAAAATAAGTTTATTATAGGATATTCTGAAAAACAAGATATGATTACTATACCAGTTCATAGTCCAGACGGCATGCCAATTGGATTTGTTGGTAGGTCTATTGAAGGAAAACAATTTAAAAATACGCCAGGACTACCAAAAAGTAAAACTCTTTTTAATCTGCATAGAGTTAAGACTGCAGATAGGGTATACGTGGTAGAGTCGTCATTTGATGCAATAAGACTTGATCAAGTAGGATTTATAGCGGTTGCAACTCTTGGGGCAAATGTATCTAATAGTCAGGTAGAGTTATTAAAAAAATACTTTAATGATATAATTGTTATTGCAGACAACGACGAGGCAGGTGGAAATATGAAGACAAAAATTATTGAAAAACTTGGGTCAAGAGTTTCTGTAATAAACCTGGATAGCAAGTACAAGGATATTGGTGATATGGACGATTCTGATATTGCTAAACTAAGTTCAAACTTTTCAGATTCAATACAACTAATGATAGGAAAATAAATGTTATTGCAATCAGTTCCAAGCGGACAAACCATATCAGATGTATTTATGCAACAGCCAAACAAGTTTATGCCATTACTTTCTTTTGCACAGGAAATACTAAGAGAGCCTGGACATTTAGATCCAAAAGATAGAGAGTTGATTGCAGCATTTACATCATCATTAAACTCATGTAAGTTTTGTACTGGATCGCACAAAATGTTTGCAATTTCAGTTGGTGCAGACGAAAAAGAGTTAGAAGATGTAGTCAGTGGAAACTATGAAGAAAATAAATTAAAGAGTATTTTAGATTATGTAAAAATTTTGACCATTGCGCCATCAAGCCTGAATAGCACACATGTTGAAGCAGTTCTAAATTCTGGATTTTCTGAATATCAGTTAAAAGAAGCAATAGTTGTTTGTGCAGCATTTAATATGTTTAACAGAATTGTAGAAGGTCACGGAGTAGAAGAAAATTCTGATACATGGGCAGAGTCCGCTGAGATGATAAATAGATTTGGGTACGATAGAAGAGGTTTTAATCAATAATGAAAATAGTTGTTGTCGGTGGTGGGTCTGCAGGGTACATGAGTGCTTTGCAGATTCAGCATAAACATCCAGAATGGAATATCACACTTATTGACAGCAGCAAAATTGGTATTCTTGGAGCAGGAGAAGGAACTACTCCAGTGTTTGCCCAGACATTAAAAAAACTTGATTTGCCAATTGAGGAGTTTGTTAAATACACTGGGGCAACTGTAAAAAATGGATTAATGTTTGTTGGTTGGGGAAAAGACAAAGAAAAATATTTTCATCCATTCTGTGATTACACAGACACATCGACACTATCATATTTTAAACATTTGGCTAAGACAAAACAAACTCTAGAAAATTATAATTATAAACAGTTTAAGATAGATAGTAGGAAAGATTTTGCATCAACCATTGCATATGCAATAGATAGAGATACAAACTTAGATAAAATTAATTTACAAACAGTTATAAACGAATATGGTAATGTTATTCCTGATGCTCATTCTTGGCATATTGATGCAAAAAAATTAGTACAGTTTTTTAACAAATATGCTGTTTTGCGTGGCATTAGGGTAGTTGATGCAGTAGTTGATTCATTTTCAACAAATATAAATAATGAGATAGAGTATGTCATTGCTAACGGAGAGACTATCTTGTGTGATTTTTTAATTGATTCAACTGGATTTAAAAGAATGTTTATTGGTAAGCACTACAATGCAGAGTGGGTAAATACACAAGATTCTCTTCCTTGCGATTCGGCAATAGCATTTTTTATGGATATGAAAAAAATACAACCATATAGTGAAGCAATAGCAATGGATTTTGGTTGGAATTGGAAGACACCATTACAACATCGATGGGGCTGTGGATATGTTTATGATTCTAAATATTTATCAGAAGATCAAGCCATTGCAGAAATTAATAAAAAATTTGGTTCAAATGTAAAAATTGTAAACAAGTTTAAGTTTAAATCTGGATACTATTCTAATCCATGGATAAAAAACTGCCTGGCTGTTGGATTATCTGCAGGATTTTTTGAACCTCTTGAAGGAACTGCAATTCTTCATGCAACAGGAGCAATTGAAAAATTTTTAGACAACGACATTGAGACTTATCTTATAAATAAAGATTTAAGTATAGTACAAAAATATAATCAAAAAATGTCAACTAAAAACAGAGATATTTTAGACTTTTTATATTTACATTATGTAACTAATAAAACTAATACAGATTTTTGGAAAAATTTTACAATAAACAATAAAATGCCAGAAACAATAACTAAGTTATTAAAAGAAGGAGTAAATGATATTTCTTTATCTAGTTTCATTGATACGCCAGGAAAAATTTTTAGTTGGTCAAATTGGATTACTGTGTATGTTGGAAATGAACTTTATAATAAAGATAAAATAAAAGGTTTTCTTGACAAACAAGGAGAAGTACGATATACTGAAATAGTTAAAGAAATAGATAGCAAAAAACACTTATCAATTCCTTTAAACAAATATCTAGATAACATAATAAACGAAGGAGAAAAAGTATGAGCGTAGTAAAGGGACTAAAAAATATAAATGCCCTGCTCGATAAACCAAAATATGATGAAAATTCACCAAAAGTAAGATGGCTAAAACTTGCTGATGGCCAGTCTGCAAAAATTCGTTTTATTGAAGAATTAGACGAAGACTCAGCAAATTATAATCCAGATCGTGGTCTTGCTCTAGTTGTAAAAGAGCATACAAATCCAAAAGATTACAGACGCAAGGCTGTAGACACAATGGAATCAGAAGGTCGTGACTGGGCAGAAGAAATGCATAGAAAAGATCCAAAGGCTGGCTGGCGAGCACGTCTTCGTTTTTATTGCAACGTTCTAGTTGATGATGGCATTGAAGCACCATATGTGGCTATTTGGTCAATGGGTGTAAGCAAGCAGTCAGCATTTAACACAATTCGTGAGTATGCACTTGAAACTGGTAGCATATCAAATGTAGTATGGAAGGTAAAGCGTAATGGCCAAGGTACTGAAACAAGTTATACAACCATTCCAGGTGCACCAGACACAGAACCATTTAATTGGTCAGAAATTAAACCTTATCCACTCGAGTTAGCATTAAAGAAAATACCTTATGCTGAACAAGAGGCATTCTATTTGGGGTTTGATACTCCATCTATAACTTCATCAACCAACGCAGATTGGTAAGATGAGTTACGTAGGCTTACACGTACACACTCACTACTCATTGTTTGATGGTGTTGCTACTCCAGAAGAATATATAGACCGAGCAGTTGAACTTGGTATGCCAGCATTGGCTATCACGGATCACGGAACATTATCTGGGCATCGGGAACTGTACCGCATTGCAAAAGCAAAAGGTGTAAAGCCAATTCTAGGCCTAGAGGGATATATGTGTGCAGACATATCTGATAAAAGAGATAAGTCTGAAAGAGAAGGTCAACAAGATCTTGTTTATAATCATATTATCCTTCTAGCCAAGAATCAAAAAGGTTTGGAAAATTTAAATAAAATTAGTGAAATTTCATGGACTGATGGATTCTTTAAAAAGCCAAGATTTGATTTTGCAATATTAGAAAAATATAAAGAAGGAATTATAGTAACATCTGCATGTCCAAGTAGCGTTTTAGTTAAAGCATTAGAAGAGCAAGAGTTTGCTATTGCTAAAAAATATATTAAATGGTTTAAAGATAATTTTGGCAGTGATTATTATATTGAAGTAATGCCACACAATACTGCAGAAATAAATAATTATTTGCTTGAACTTGCAGATGAATTTAAAATAAAGGCCATAGTAACCCCAGACTGTCACCACTCAGATACTTCTCAAAAAGAAATCCAAGAATTTAAACTGCTTTTAAATACACATGCAAAAATTAATAAAGAGTCATCATATGAAAAGTCTAAAAAGAAAAAAGATATGATGGAAAGACTTGATTATCTTTATGGTGTTGATCGTGATATTACATTTAATAAATTTAATATTCATTTGCTTTCTTATGAAGAAATAAAATCCGATATGCAAAAACAGGGTATTGATAGAGAAGATATATACTCAAACACATTGTTATTAGCAGATACGGTAGAAGATTACAACATTCAAGATGGACTAAACCTTCTTCCAGTTCAATATAAAAATCCAGATCAAGAGTTAGCAAGCCTAGCATTTGCAGGTCTTGAAAAATATAGACTTAATAGTAATTGGCTTGGCAATGATATATATGAGCAAAGGCTTGATGAAGAGTTAGAGGTTATTCGTAACAAAAAATTTTCACCATATTTCCTTGTAGTGAGCAATATGATTAACTGGGCAAAGAAAGAAGGAATTCTTGTAGGTCCAGGTCGTGGATCATCTGCTGGCTCTTTAGTTTGTTACCTACTTGGAATTACTACTATTGATCCAATTGAGCATGGTTTATTATTTTTCCGTTTTATTAATCCAGAACGCAATGATTTTCCTGACATTGATACAGATATTCAAGACACACGTCGTGATGAAGTAAAGGATTATTTAGTTAGGCAGTATAGGCATGTTGCTTCTATTGCAACTTTTTTAGAGTTTAAGGATAAGGGTGTTGTAAGAGATGTTGCAAGAATATTAGATATTCCATTAACAGATGTTAATAAGGTTTTGAAATTAGTTGATACTTGGGATGAGTTTTGTAGATCAAAAACAACAGAGTGGTTTAGAGAGAAATATCCAGAAGTAGAAGTTTACGGAGAACAACTTCGTGGTCGTATTAGGGGAACTGGTATTCATGCTGCTGGAGTTGTAACTAGTAAAAATCCAATATTTAAATACGCTCCATTAGAAACTCGATCTTCTCCTGGATCAGACGAAAGGATCCCAGTTGTTGGAGTTAATATGGAAGAGGCTGAAAAAATTGGTCTTATTAAAATTGATGCTCTTGGTTTAAAAACTTTAAGTGTAATCCAGGATACAATTGCCATGATAAAAGAAAATCACTATAAAGACATTGACTTATTGTCACTTGATATGAAAGATTCAAAAGTTTATGAAATGCTTTCCGATGGATATACAAAGGGTGTATTTCAATGTGAAGCAACGCCATATACAAACCTTTTAGTTAAAATGGGCGTAAAGAATTTTGATGAACTGGCAGCCTCTAACGCTTTGGTTCGTCCAGGAGCCATGAATACTATTGGTAAGGATTATATTGCTCGTAAACATGGTAAACAAAATGTGTCATACATTCATCAAGTCCTAAAAGAATTTACCGATGATACATATGGATGTATCCTATATCAAGAACAGGTTATGCAGGCTTGCGTTCATTTAGGCGGAATGTCAATGTCTGATGCTGACAAAGTTCGTAAAATTATTGGAAAGAAAAAAGATGCAAAAGAGTTTGACATTTATAAAGAACGTTTTATTGCTGGTGCTTCTGCCTATATTACTCCTAATCAGGCTCGTGATCTATGGCATGATTTCGAAGCACATGCGGGGTACTCGTTTAACAAGAGCCACGCAGTTGCTTACTCTACTCTCTCGTATTGGACGGCGTGGCTAAAATATTATTACCCACTTGAATTTATGTTTGCTCTTCTCAAAAATGAAAAAGATAAAGATGGTCGTACAGAATATCTAATTGAAGCAAAACGTATGGGTATATCTATTAAACTTCCACACATTAATGATTCTGATTTAGATTTTAAAATTGAAGGAAAAGGAATTAGGTTTGGATTAACCAATATAAAATATATATCAAATAACATTGCAAGTAAATATATACAAGCAAGACCATTTAAATCTTATAAAGAACTTGAAGAGTTTACATTTACAAAGGGTAGTGGCGTTAATAGTCGTGCACTAGCAGCAATGCGTTTAATTGGCGCAGCAACTTTTCCAGACAATCCGAGAAACGATGAAGAGATTAAGCAAAATATTTATGAATATTTAAATCTTCCAGAATTTAACATAACGATTCCATCACACTATTATGCCTTTATTCAGGATGTTTGTGATTTTGAAGAAAAGGGATCTTTTATTTTAATGGGAATGATAAAGTCAATTAAAAGAGGAAAAGGATGGTCAAGAGTTGAAATTTTGGACAAAACTGGGTCTGTGGGCATATTTGATGATGAAAACACCACTATTGAGACGGGTCGCACTTATTTGGTTCTTTGTAATGATAATAGGATTGTTTCTGCAATTCCTGTGGACGAAATAAAAGGATCTTCAAATGCATTGGTTAAATTTTTAAGTTATAAACAATTGCCGTATAAAGAAGACGAAATGTTTGTAGTTTCTTTTAAACCAAGGATTACAAAGACTGGGAAAAAAATGGCATCATTAACTTTGGCAGATACATCAAGAGAGTTACACTCAGTCACTGTATTTCCAACATCATTTCCTAAAGCATACATGCATGTACAAGAAGGAAATTCTTATAGATTTTCTTTTGGTAAAACAAAAGATGGAACAATAATTCTGGAGGATATTAATGTCGGTTAGCATAGAGGATGTATTAGCACAATTAGATCCAAAATTAAGAAAACGTTTGGGCAGTGGGGTTGGTGTAAATTTTGAATATCAGCCAACGCCAAGTTTTGGTCTTAATAAAGCGCTTGGTGGTGGACTTCCATATGGTCGGCAAGTTCTTATTTGGGGAAGCAAATCTTCTGCAAAGTCATCAATGTGTCTTCAGATGATTGCACTTGCACAGGCGAAAGGAAAAATTTGTGCTTGGATTGACTCAGAAATGTCTTATTCTGAAGACTGGGCAAGACAGTTAGGGGTAGATCCAGAAAAACTTATTTACTCACAGGCAAGAACTATTAGCGATATGGTTGATGTTGGTGTTGGATTAATGAATGCTGGAGTTGATTTAATTGTAGTTGACTCTATTACATCAATGCTACCAGCAATTTATTTTGAAAAAGATACAGATGAAATGAAGGCTCTAGAAAATACAAAACAAATTGGAGCAGAATCTCGTGACTTTAGTAATGCTTGGAAAATGCTAAATTATGCAAACAATAAAGTAAAACCAACTCTCTTAGTGTTAATTTCACAATCAAGAAATAACATTAATGCAATGTACACTAGTCAGCAACCATCTGGCGGTCAAGCAACAAAATTTTATTCATCTTGTGTTATAAAATTGTTTTCTTCTGAATCAGACAATCAAGCAATTAAAGGAAAAATTAAAGTAGGAGACAAATTAATTGAAGAAAAAATTGGCAGAAAAGTTAGATGGGAATTACAGTTTTCAAAAACTTCTCCAGGCTTCCAATCTGGTGAGTATGATTTTTATTTTAGGGGTGATGATCTTGGTGTTGATGTAATAGGCGATCTAGTTGATACCGCAGAAGCAAGTGGTCTTCTTAATAGAACTGGTGCATGGTATCAATTAGATGACGGTACAAAGGTACAAGGAAGAGATGGAATTATAAATAAAATAAAAGAAGACATAGAATTACAAAATAAATTAAAAGATAGATTAAGTTGTGTCTAATAAGTTTAGTGTATATCCAGGAAAGTTTCCATGCAAAAACTGTAACGAAGAAGTTAAAACTGTTAGAGTCTACATGGAAACAGGAATAGCCTCTTGGATGTGCTCTAATAAACATTTATCTAAAATACAACTTTTTAAAATAGGATATAAGACAAAGAAAAAAAATGACAGAGAAGAGTGAAAGCAAAAGAATGGGTGCTAAACAGCATAAAAACTCAGGACGTGGAACACATAAAGGTGATGCATCTTGGGAAAATTTTACTGTAGACTTTAAAGAGGTTGGAAAGTCTTTTACTTTAAACAAAGAAGTATGGGCTAAGGCAACAACCGATGCTATAAAAAATGGCAAAGATCCAGCAATTGTTGTAGTAATGGGCGAGGGTAATTCTAAAGTCAGACTTGCTATAATTGAGATGAGTATTTTAGAACAAATTGTTGAAGATAGTGTATAATTATGTATAATAAGAGGAGCATAAATGTTTAATTTTAATAATGTGTATGTAGAAAATGTCTTAACCCAAAAAAGTATTCAAGAAATAAAAGATTCAGTTGATTACTATTCTAAATCTTTGAATTTTACAGACATAGGGTATGACAAAACTATTACAGATCCATTAAAAATTTGGATAAAACCTTTAGGTCGACTTCTTATTCAAAACTTACCACTATCAGACGAATGCTTAGATCAATTTAAAAAAATTGTAATCGAAAACAACTGGACTGACTATCATTATGTTGGTAGTACGGCATACCTAGAATACAGGAACAAGTATGGAAATCCTAAGTTAATGCCTCACAAAGATACTGGTCATGGGTCTCATACAGTTATTATTGATTATTGCATAGAGACAAATGTTGTTTGGCCAATATTTGTAGAAAATGAAAGTTTTGTTTTAAAAAACAATTCAGCAGTTGTTTTTGATGCCGTAAATCAAAATCATCACAGACCAATAATTAAAATGTCTGATTCAGATTTTGAAAAAGTTTTATTAGTTAAGTTTGCTAAAACAGAGGAAAAATAATATGGAAAGCAATTATATAAACAAATACGCAAAGCCTTTTGCTGCAAAAAATAATTTTAAAGCACAAATAATTAAAAATGTTTTATCAGAATCTGATGTAGAAGAAATGCAAAATGTAATTAATTCTGCTAAATCTTACAATGGAGACAATGAGTTTTATCAAAAAATTATTTTAAATAATCTTGGTAGGATGCATATAGAGTTAGTTTATCCAGATCATATTAAAAAGAAACTTGAAAATATTGCTTCTAATCTTTGTGGAGAAGAGGTTGTAATGACTCACAACAGTTATTTAGAATATTCTGGTGCAGATTTTGGAAAAAACGATACATCAGAACTTCCATTTCATTATGACTCTGATAACTATTATTCAAAAATAACTTTTGATTATCAATTAGACAAAACAATAGATTGGCCAATATTTGTAGAAGGAGAAAAGTTTGTTTTAGAGTACATGGATTTATTAGTTTTTTGGGGGGCTGGTATCTTGCATTGGAGAGAAAAACAAAAGTTTAATATTGACGATAAAGTAAAAATGTTAACTTGTCACTTTTCTAATTTACAAGATTATTACAATTTAAATCTAGAGTCAAGAAATGAAGAAGCACGAAAAGAAAGAGTTAAATATCTTAATGAAATGACAAATAAATATTTTAAAGAAAATAAAATAAACAATACGTTTGGGAGATTAAATGGATAATAATGAAACAACTATAAGCATGGTTAATGGTTTGTCTGAAATTGCAGAGTATATGCAGGATGAAGAATTAACTACTGCTCTTACATTTATTGCCAAGGTTATTATTAAACCAGATATTCCAATCAATGTTGTTCACATAGAGATTGTAAGACTTCAAGCAATTGCAGCAAAGATGGCTTTTAAAGCAACCTGGATGGCAAATGTAGACAAGTCAGATCGTGGTAAAAAAAACCTTTATTACACTGCAGCAGAATCACTTAACAATCTAGTGTCTGCATTGAAATATATTACACGCTAATCTGCTATACTTATAGTAATAGAGACGAGTTAATATGACAAAAAATTTATTAAAAAGTATAATGTTAAAAGATTCAAACAATAATGCTGACCAATCAGCAGAGTCCTTATCCTTTTCTGATGGGTTGGCAGAAAAAATACAATCTGGATATATTGCTAATCTTAAGCCAAAGTTTCAAAAAAAGACAACCTTTGCCCCATCTAGTATAGTTTATGGGGCGGGAGAGTGTGCAAGATATTGGTATCTAGCATTTGATGGTGCAGTATTTTATGATAACTCAGATGCATATGGGGTGGCAAATAGAACTCAAGGAACTCTTGGTCACGATAGAATTCAAGATGCAATACTGAATTCTGGCATATTGCAAGAGGGAATGGAATTTGATTCAGAGCCTAGCAAATATAAAAAACAAATACATCCAGCATTAGAGTTTAAAATTAAATATCAAGATCCACCAATCAGTGGGTATGGCGATGTTATGTTAAATTATAACAATGAAACAATTCTTGGCGAAATAAAAACAATGCCTAATGATGGCTTTGAATATAAAAAGGTTAGTCGTAAACCTAAAACTGGACACCTAATGCAATTACTTATGTACATGAAAATTTTGAAAAAAGATAAAGGTGTAATAATTTATGAAAACAAAAATAATCACGAGTTGTTAGTTTTACCTGTAAAAATAAACAATCATTATTTAAAGTGGTTAGATCAAGCATTTGATTGGATGAGGTTGGTTAGAAGTGCGTGGGAAAAACAAACTATTCCACAAAAAACATATAGATCAAATTCTAAGATATGTAAGGTTTGTCCAATTCAAAAAGCATGTTCTGAGGCGGAAGAAGGAAGCATAAAAATTAAACCACTGGAGTTATTGAAAGATGAAGAACTGTAGTTGGTGTAATAATGATTTTATAACATCAATATCCTATCAGATATATTGTTCTGTTGAGTGCAGAGATCAGGCAACAAAAGAAAAAATTGCTGCAAGATATAGTATTGTAAGAAGGCAAAAACGTAAAGGTAAAGAAAGAAAATGTAAATCATGTAACAATCCTTTGTCCATATACAATGATGAGGTTTTGTGCAATTTTTGTCAAATAAATCCAAAGGATGTCAATAAAGCATTAAAGAATATAAAGGATATAATTAATGACAAACAATAAAAATTATAATATATTTTCTATTGATGCCAGCACAAACAATCTTGCTTTTTGCATATACTCAAATGATAAAATATTTCAATATGGAAAAATAAATTTTGATGGAAATAGTATATATGAAAAAGTTCAAGATGCAACAAAAAAGACAAAGGCATTATTTGATCATTATCAAAATATAAATGCTGTTGTTATTGAACATACAGTTTTCATGAATTCTCCAAAAACTGCAGCAGATCTTGCATTGGTTCAGGGTGGCATTATAGGGGGGGCAGGCCTGTCCAATATAAAAACAATTGGAAAAGTATCACCAATAACTTGGCAAAATTATTTAGGAAACAAGAAATTAAATAAAGAAGAGCAGTTAGCAATTAGAAGTAGTAATCCTGGAAAATCTGCATCCTGGTACAAGGCATATGAAAGAGATTTTAGAAAGAAAAGAACAATAAAGTTATTGAACATATTGTATGATAAAAACATTGAAGATTATGATGTGGCAGATGCAGTTGCTATTGGTCATTGGGCTATTAATAACTGGGATAAATCAATTGGACTTGACAAAGAGTAGTTATGGCTGCTAAACTATATACAAGTGAAACTTGGCTTCGTAAGAGATATCTTATGGATAAAAAGTCTGCACAAGATATTGCTAAAGAATGCGGGGCAAGCGTAGAAACAATCTATGTATATCTTGCAAAATTTGGATTAAGGAAATCAAAAAGATGAGTAAAACAAAAAAAATATTAATAGCACTTGGTGTTATGGGGGCTGTTGGGGTTACCTATGTTATTACTGCACTCAAAGGAATACCAGAAGCATTTGAATGGGAGGATGATGAAACTGAATCCAGTATTTGAAGATGTAAGAGATTTTAATTGTGACGATCTTTATTTACATTCTATTTCAGCACCATCTGGAAATAAAATTTGGCAGGCTTGCCATTCAATTGCACAAATGTTAATTGATAAAAATATTGCATACGGAGACTCTGCACTAGATCCTATTAGAATTTTTAGTAAATCAGATCCTGTAGAACAACTTAAGGTAAGAATTGATGATAAATTAAGTCGTTTAATGAAAGGCACAGAATACGTTGGCGATAACGATATTGATGATTTAATTGGCTATTTAATTTTATTAAAGGTGGCAAAGGAAGAAAATGTCAACTGAAAAACAATTAATTGATCATTTAGATGAAGTTAATAAAGTTGTTGAAGAATACTTAAAGGGTAATGATCCAACAAAAATATCTAAGGAATTAGATATACCACGCACTCGTGTTGTTGCATTAATTAATGAGTGGAAGGTTATGGCATCTGCAAATGATGCTATTCGTGCAAGAGCAAAAGAAGCACTAGCATCAATGGATGCACATTATGGTAAGTTAATTACAAGGGCATATGAAGTAATTGATGAAGCAAGTTTAACAAATAATCTGTCTGCAAAAACCCAAGGAATAAAGTTAGTTGTAGATATTGAAAAATCTAGAATTGAAATGCTACAAAAGGCTGGTCTTTTAGAAAATAAAGAACTTGCTGAAGAGATGGTTGAAATTGAAAAACGTCAACAAGCATTAATAGAAATATTAAAAGATATTGCTAGTGAACATCCAGAAATAAGAAATAAGATTATGAAAAAACTTTCTGAAATTGCTAAAGAAAATGAGGTCATAACCGTTGTCCACAATGTTTAATGATTTTATTGAGGCTTTAAATGATGATGTTTTTGAAGAAACTCCAGTAGATGTAAAAACTTTTGTAGAGTCAGAAAATTTTTTAAATCAGCCACCTCTTTCAGCAATACAGTACAGTATTGTAGAAGCAATGAGTCAGATTTATTATCAAAAAGATTTAGAAACATTGATGGGTGAAAATGATGGAAGTGCATATTATAAGAAATATACTAAAAATGAAATCATTCTTCAATTAGGAAAGGGTAGCGGAAAAGACTTTACATCTACCGTAGGATGTGCATATTTAGTATACAAATTATTATGTTTAAAAGATCCAGCCAGGTATTTTGGAAAACCATCTGGAGATGCAATTGATATCATTAATGTGGCAATCAATGCTCAACAAGCAAAGAATGTTTTTTTTAAAGGTTTTAAAACTAAAATAGAGTCATCTCCATGGTTTGCTGGCAAGTTTTATGCAAAAGCAGACAGTATTGAATTTAATAAATCAATTACAGTTTATTCTGGACATTCAGAAAGAGAATCACACGAAGGATTAAATCTAATTCTTGCCGTACTGGATGAAATTTCTGGTTTTGCTTCAGAAGTGGGAACAGGAAACGAACAAGGTAAAACTGCTGAAAATATTTATAAAGCATTTCGTGGTTCAGTAGATTCTCGTTTTCCAGATTTAGGAAAGGTTGCTTTATTATCTTTTCCTAGATATGTCGGAGATTTTATATCAAAAAGATATGAAGATGTTATAGCAGAAAAAGAAGTTATTCAAAAAACACATAAGTTTATAATTAATCCAGCATTACCAGAAGAACAACCAGACAATACTTTTGAAATATCTTGGGATGAAGATAATATATTATCATATAAATTTCCAGGAATATTTGCATTAAAAAAACCAACATGGGAAGTTAATCCTACTAGGAATATAGAAGATTTTAAGTTATCATTTTTTACTGACTTAGGGGATGCAATGATGAGATTTGCCTGCAAACCAACTTATTCATCAGATGCTTTTTTTAAACAAAGAGAAAAGTTAGAGTTATGCATGTCACTAAGAAATCCATTAGATAATTCAAAAAGGTTTGATAATTCTTTTAAGCCAGATCCAGAAAAAATATATTATATTCACGCTGACCTTGCACAAAAACATGATAAATGTGCAGTCGCAATTGCTCATGTTGATAAGTGGGTAAGTGTTCAAGTATTAAAAGATTATCAACAGGTAGCACCAATTGTTGTAGTTGATGCAGTTGCTTGGTGGGAACCAAAAGTTGAGGGTCCAGTCAATTTAAGTGATGTTAAAAATTGGATAATTAATTTAAGAAGAAGTGGCTTTAATATTGGATTGGTGTCATTTGATAGATGGCAGTCTTTTGATATACAAAATGAATTAAAATCTGTAGGAATAAAAACTGAGACTATTTCTGTTGCTAAAAAACATTACGAAGATTTTGCTATGTTGGTGTATGAAGAAAGACTTGCTATGCCAATGATACCTTTATTGCTAGAAGAACTTGCTGAATTAAAAATTATTAATGATAAAAAAGTGGATCATCCACGTAAAAAATCTAAAGACTTGGCAGATGCAGTTTGTGGTGCAGTATTTGGGGCTATTAGTTTTACCCCCAAAAATATTAATCAAGAAATTGAGGTTCATACATTCAAAGATAGACCAAAGCGAGTTGACGACCTACCTGAAAACGTGATACAATATAAGCCTATGCCAGATGACGTAAAAGACTATTTGGATAGATTCAATTTAATATAAAAATATAAGGAGAAAAATGAATTCATTTAAGAAGATTGCTTCAGTTATGGCTGCAGCCGTAGCAAGCACATTTTTAATTGCTGTTCCTCAAGCATCTGCAGCGGTATCTAACGGATACGTTTTATCAGATACACTTGCAAGTGGTGCTCGTGGAGTAACAGTATTAGCAGACACAACCAAGGCAGAATCTGGAGTTAATGCAGTTGTTGTATTAACTACAAGCGATACTTTGGCTGCAACAGCAGATGACAATGTTACGTTGGAAATTTCTGGTCCTGCAACATTTACTGATTACACAGCAGCAGGCTCAAACCCAACTGGTGTTACATTAACTAATTTGGGTAAGTTGTTTACATTTACAGCAACAACATCAACAGCAGTAAATTTACCAACAAATGTTAAATTAACTGTTAATGGTGCGGGCACTGTAACTGTAACACAAAAGAAGAAGGTTGGATCAACCACTTCTACAATTGATATTAAAACAATTTATGCAGGAACAACTGCAAAGACAAATGTATTGTCTGTAGCAGATTCTTATGTTCGTGTACAAGATACATCAACAGCAGGAACACTAACATCTAGTGTTGATGTTGCTGGTTCAACAACAGTTTCAGATGGTGGAACAGCATATGTAAATATTCGTGCAATGGATGCTTATGCTGCACAACTATCTACATCTGGTGTTATACAAGCAACCGCTACAAACGGCGCAGTTGTTAATTTTGATGCAGCACCTTCAGTTCAGGTATCTTCTGCAGCCAAAACTGGCGTATCAGGAGTACTTTATGTAACTCAAGGTACTGCTAATGCAAACAAACCATTATCAACTACAATTACCATTACATTTAATGGAACAGTTCTTGCAACCAAGAGTGTTACTTTTACAGGTCGTCCAGCGTCAATATCTGTAACAGGAGTTGACATTGCGTTATCTGGTGGAGCACGTACAGGAACCTATGACTTTGTAGTTAATGATGCTGCTGGAAATCAGTTGGCTGGTATTACTCCAACTGCTGATACAACTAAGTACACATCACAAGTTACTGCAGTTTCAGTAGGCGGATCATCATCTGCTACTGCTGTTGCAACTGGTGGTTGGACATGTGCTTCTACATCAGGATCATCTGTTGTACGAATCAAGCACGTCCTTTCAGACCTGTCAGAAATTTATTCAAATGAATTTATTGCTGCTTGCGGTCTTGGTGTAAATAAGTACACAGCATCTCTTGACAAGAACTCTTATGTTCCAGGAGAAATTGCTACATTGACAATTTCTGCAACAGATATTAATGGTGCAAAGGTTGCTGATACTGCTACAGTAGGATCTAACGTTGCTATTTCTGGTGGTGGACTGACAGCAGTTGCTGCCCCAACATCAGCAGATACATTTGCTCAAGGTGTTAAGACATATAAGTTTACTGTTGGTAATGTCAATGGTTCATATAATTTGATCGTTGATCTTCCAGCATATGTTGCAACAGATTCAGCAAAGACTGTTTCTTATAAGATTGCTGATGGAGCAATTAGTAATGCTGAGGTTCTAAATGGAATCGTAGCACTTATTGCATCTATTACAAAACAAATTGAGCAACTTCAATTAATGATTGCTCCTAAGAAAACAATTACTTGTGTTAAGGGTAAGTTAACTAAGAAAGTTACTGCCATTGCACCAGTATGTCCTACAGGATATAAGAAAAAGTAATTAACTTCTATAAATTAGAGGGTAGATTAACTTCTACCCTCTTTTTTTATTATTAAAAATCAATTATTATATAATTAATGATATAATACATTTATAATTTTAAAATTGGAGTTGACCCATACACAATTGAGTAAAATAAAGAAAAGACTGCTATTTTTTATTGGCTCAAGCCTAGTTATAACAGTATTTGGAATTATGGCACCAGATAGCGCTGGCGCTACAGAAAACCAAGAACAGGTCATTGTTAGTCCTGCTCAACAAGCAGTCAACAGCGCCCTTGCAACGGCTACTACAGAGGTTCAACAGGCCATTACAGCCACAAACAATGCTGCAGTAGAGGTATCACAAGCACAAACCGAACTGTCTCAAGCCCAACCTATTGTTGCAGAAATATCATCAAAAATATCAATTGCTAATTCAGCAGTAAATGATGTTCAGACATCTATTAATACTATCAATAATGTTGATTTATCAGTTACCCCCATAGATCAAAGTTCTCAGACAGTACAAGATGCAAAAGATACCGTAGTTGTTGCAACGACAGCCATAACCAATTTAGGAACACAAATTACTCAGGCTCAAACAGCAGTATCAGAAGCAGGACTTGCTAAGGCAGAGGCGGTAGCAGCACAGGCAAACGCACAAACAGAATTAACTCAAGCAAATATTGCAATTGACAATGCACAAAATGCGGTAAATGCTTTACAAGCAACTATTGGAGCAAGCACAAACGTTTTGGCTGGTGTAGATGATGCTGGTGTTCAAATGAACTTACCTTTTGGTTTATTAATGGGCGGAAACTTATACAATAATGTTTATGTTGGATCTAATGCAACAATTACTTTTGGTGTAAATGAAGGTGCAAATTACTACTCAACTCCAAATGCCCCGTCAATTTCTATTGCAGGGTGGGACTGGACAACATGGAGTACAGGAACTGGAATTACATATGCAACAACAGGCTCTTCATTAGATATTGCATGGGATGTTAGACCATTTCCACAACAAGATGCTTCAACACAAATGGTTCAAATTAGATTTAATGCTGATGTAAATCCAAACAATGGTGCATGGATGGCAGATGTTTCTGCAATTGGACCAATTCCAGGTGGCGCTAGATTTAATTATAGAGAAACAGCAGGAGGTTCAGTAACGAATATTACTGATACAAATAACGGTGCTGGATTTAATGGGCAAATAAGTCAGGGTCCAAATTTTACTCCTATAGTAGATCCAAATAATGCCTCAGTTCAAGCAGCAGTTGATGCTGCAAATGCAACTATATTTCAACTAAATGCAAGTCTAAGTCCAGTAGTTGCACAGAACGCAACAAATACATCTAATATAAATGCTATTAACACAACATCTTTAACTAATACCATAAATTCAGCGGTATCAACAAAAACATCTATTGAATCAACACTAAACACTAAAGCAAATCAATTAATTTCTGTTATTAATAATAATATTCCTACTCCCGCTCCAATACTAGCAGAACCAGTTGTTGAGGGAACAACAGTAACTATTGCTCCTGAGTTACCAGAAGGGTATACAGCAAACACTTGGTTCTATCAAGTAATAACTGATGATCCAAATGCAGAGAATCCATACGAAGGTCAAACTTTAAATACTGATGGTGCACCAGAATTTATTCAGTTAACTGGTTTGACAGAAGGTGCTACCTATACTATTAGAGTTGCTAACTGGTCTGGACCTGTAAGTCAATATACTGAGACTGTTATTTCTATACCCGCACAACAAAGTTCAAATATAACTACTGGTGGAGGTTCTGCTCCTTCTTATGACCCTGTTGATAACAACGAACAAACTCAACCAGACGAGACCACTCCAGATGAATGGGATAGTACAGAGCCAGAGCCATCGCCTGATGAGAGTGATGAATCTTCTGAAGGTGATGAATCTCAAGATACGGATACACCTGAATCTGATGACTCTTCATCCAACGACGAACAAGATAATACTCCTGAAGAAAACGAGGGTACTGATCAAGAAGACTCACAAGATAATGATACCTTATCTGTTGAAGAAATACAAGAGGCAGTTTCAGACTTAATTGCAGATGGAAACATAACTGCTTCAGATGCTGAGGCAATACTAGAAGCATTATCTGCTGATGGAAAAATAACAAATTCAGAGGTGGCAAATTTAGCAGATGTATTAGCAGAAGATGGAAAATTAACTTTAGCAGAAAAAGATTTATTATCTGATGCATTAATTACAGCAGCAGATGGTGCTCCAGTTGAAGCATCAGCCATTGTAGCAGCGGGACTTGAATATCGTGATCTTCCACCACAAATACCAGTAGAAGTTAGAGAAGATGCTAATGGCAATCCTGTAGTCATTACAGCAGAGGTTGCTTCAGCGTTATTAACATTAGAATCCCCTGCTGCATTAGCAGGAGCCATTATTGGATGTTTTAATCCAGATGAGGCTATTGAAGGTTTGACAGAAGAACAAAAATGCGAAGTATTTAAAGCACTTGCAAATATAGGTGCTGATATGTCACCACAAGAAAGACAGGATGCGAAGGAAGTTCTTGTAGCAGCCGTTTTGGTTGGACAAATAATTCTTGGTAGTTCAATATTAAGGATAAGGGGGTAATATGAACTGGATAAAAAAAAGAATCATGGCAATTCTTAGCGAAAACTTTACATTTCTAGGATTTTTTGTAGCCTGGGTAGTGCTTGAAGGTAGTGCTAAAACTGTCGTTGGTTATGTAACTTTAGCCTCAGTAGCCTTATGGTTTATGACTATAGGCATAAGAGAAAAAGCCGAAAAAGAAGAATAAAATAAAATTTTTCTAAAATATAGTATAATGTCAATATGAAAAAATTGACGACCCTAGTTCTTTGCGGTATACTTGTAGTAGGCCTTTCAGGCTGCTCAAGTCGATACAGATATGAATGTCAAGAACCAGCAAAATGGAAGGAAGCAGTGTGTAATCCTCCAGTATGTGAATCAACTGGAACTTGCACTAAAGATTTAGTAAAGGAAACTGACAATGGCTAAAAGAAGAACACAGGCAGAATTAGATGGCTTGCTTAAATTTATTTTGGGTCTAACTTTAGGATCAATATTATTTTTTACGACAATGGGTATTTTGTATGCTTTAATTTTTGTTGAACAGCCATTAACTGGTCAATCAGAAAATGATAAAATGTTTTTTAATGTTCTTGGAAGCGTAGCAACATTTATTACGGGAACACTTGCTGGTATTTTAATTGGACAATCAGGCGCTAAAGATGTAATGGCAGCACAAATTGCTAACAAAGAAGTAGATGCAAAAAATACACAAGCAGATAAAAAATTAGAGGCAGAGATTGATGAGGCAAAGGCACGGAGACTTGCCAAGCCAGATGGTGCAATGCCAGAAGAACAACCAGTCGATACTAATTGGGATAAGTAATCATGGCAGATCAGGGAACAGCAGAAAAATTTGTTGAAGTAGCCAAAAATGAAATTGGAACCGTTGAAGGTCCTAAAGATAATGAAACTAAATATGGTGCATTTACAAAAGCAAATTTTCAGCCATGGTGTGGTTCATTTGTTATGTGGTGCGCTAATGAGGCAGGAGTAAAAGTTCCTAATACAGTTTATACGCCAGGTGGGGCAGCAGCATTTAAAAAATCTGGACAATGGATTGATGGAGATATTGCTGATCCAGAGCCAGGAGATGTTGCATATTTTGATTTTCCATCAGATGGTGTAGATAGAATATCTCACGTAGGTATTGTTGTCAAAGATAATGAAGATGGAACTGTTTGGTGCATTGAAGGTAATACTTCTGGTGACCCTAAAGGTAGTCAAAGAAATGGTGGAGAGGTTTGTAAAAAACTTCGTGCCTATAAGAAAAATAAAAAAGGTATAATGATTTCTATTGTAGGGTTTGGTAGACCTAAATTTGGATCTACTGCTAAAAATATCACTAAAAAATCTCAAAATAAATCTAAAACATGCTCAGAGTGTGGCCAAGTAATTAAATAAAGGTGTTTGACTAAGCAATAACTATTTGCTATACTTAAAATATATATCTTAAGGGGATCTGTATGACTGTTTTGGCTGTAGTCCGTCATGAAAATAAAATATATATGGCTGGAGATCGTGGCGCATCTGACGACAACACAATACTTTCCTTAACAGCGCCAAAAGTTTGGAAACTTGGTCCATACTTGCTTGGATATGCAGGGGCATTAGATGGAGAACGAATTAGATACAACTTTAATCCATATGTTCCAGATATAAAAGATTTAGATAAATTTATGCAAACCAAGTTTATTAAACAATTAAGAAATTTTTATAGTGATTGGTGGGTTGACACTGGCAAAGAGGCTGATCTTGGATTAATTATTTGCATTAAAGGTCAAATATATGAACACAATGCAGTTGATATGTCTTTATCTAAGTATAATTTAAATTATTTAGCGATGGGATCTGGAGCAGAATATGCTTATGGATATCTAAACGCTACTGAAAAATCTAAAGATGCACGTAAAAGAGTTATGGGCGCAGTAAATGCTGCCATTAAGTTTAGCCCTTCTTGTATGGGGCCAATTGACGTAGTAAGCATTTAAGGATATAATTAATATATGAATCAAATACTTGATGATTTGTCTCCAGAAGAGCAAGAGTTTGGCATCTGGCTTGAAAATGGTATTGAAAGGGGTTGGGTAACACCACCCTATTGCAATACTCATGATGATGGATACGAATACATGAGTGAGGAAGAACAAGAAGAATGGGAAGCAGGTGGCGACCCATGTTGTCATGTCATCAGATTGATGATATCGTAAAAATAAAAAGGAATAAAATGAAAAAGATCGTAGCACTATTAGCAGTATTGTTTTCAGTTATAGTACCAATTCAATCACAAGCAGCGGTAGGTGAGCGAATTGTCATTATTGACGATGCATTCAACCTATCACAAATTACTGGAAGTGTTGAGTTTGTTTGTGTTGCGTCAGATCGTTGTGTGAACAAAACAGTATCAAATAAAGATCATGGAACACAGATGGCACTTATTGCTCGTCAGCAAAATCCATCTGCAACATTGGTTTTAATTCAGGCAGCGCCAGTAAGCAAAATGGGTATTGCTACTGATGTTAACCTTCATGGATTTATTAATGCTTTAGATTTTGTAAATAGCAATTCTAATGCTGTATCTGCAGTATCATTCTCAAGATACATAAACAACACTACACCAAAGTTGGCTGGACAGTGTTTTCCTCCAGCATCAGCACCATACACACCGCAAACAGGTTTTGATAAGGTAAAGTCTTCTGTTATCTCTCTTAATCTAAAGGGTATTCAGGTATATGCTTCAGCAGGAAATAATTCAACAAAGCCAATTGATTTTCCAGCATGCGTATCAGAGGTTGTGTCTGTTGGTTCATACTTATATGGCAATACATATAAGTCTGGAAATGTTGACATTTTAACAAATTTATCAACACCTGAAAAACTTTCAACTATGAAAGGTCTTATTAATGGAGTATCTATTGAGTTTTCTACTTCGGCAGCCTCAGCAGCAGTTGCAGCAAATTCAAAAACACTAGTTACATCGTCAGGAGCAGTTACAATTTTTTCTAATTAAAAAATAACAACCCTTGTAGCCCAGTGGTAGAGGCACACGATTTAAAATCGTACAAGCAATGGTTCGAATCCATTCAAGGGTACTTATGGTAGAATATATATATGATTACTGATCCATCTAAAAAAGATGAAGTTTACATAAAAAATATTTTAAAAATAGGTAATTCTACAGACAATATACATTACATAGAAAATGTGCTGTCTAAAGAAGATCACAAACAATTGCTTGATTATGCAAAAAATGCTCAATGTTGGACAGAACAGCCATGGGATGCTTTGACTATTGAATCACAAGACTTATCAAAAGAAATTTTTGAAATATTAGATGGTATATTTGAACTTGCTCGCAAAAATTCTATAGATTTTTACCGTGTAGATCTTAATCCTTTTTGGAAAACTGCGCCACATTTAGTTAAATTTACAAAAAATTTTTATTTAGTTCCACATGTAGATACCTCATCGTTTGAAGGAAACCACATTGCGTCAATATATTATATCAATGATGATTATAGTGGTGGAGAAATTAATTTTCCAGATCATAATTTAAAGATTAAACCAAAAGCCAATAGCCTAATAATTTTTCCTGGAAATGAAAATTATTTGCATGAAGTCCTCGAAATTACTGAAGGTGACAGATATAGTTCTACTATGTGGTTTCAGTTTACTGGGTCTACATTTAATAAAAAATCAGAATGGTATAATTAAAAAATGACAATAGGAAATTCTGTAAATAATATACAGGTTACAGAAAAAATTTTATCTAAAGAAGATCATAAAAAATTGCTTGATTATGCACAAAGCGTTGATTCTTGGGATACACAGCCTTGGGGAGTCAAAACGCTTTCACCTAACGCAATGCCAAAAGAAATCATTAATTTATTGGATAAAGTTTTTTTACTTGCTTACGAAAAATGTACAAAACTTTATAATGCAGATCTTTATCCTTTTAAAAATAGACAGGTGCCTTTAGTTAAATTTGAAAAAGATTACAAAATGAACGAACATGCAGATACAGCAGGAGATTTTGCAGCAATATATTATCTTAATGATGACTATGGTGGTGGAGAAATTAATTTTATGGATCATAATTTAAAGATTAAACCAAAGGCTAATAGTTTTATTACATTTCCTAGCAATGCTGATTATTGGCATGAAGTGCTTCAAAATACTGACAAAGAAAGATATTCTGCCACATTATGGTTTAAATTTGCTGGCTCAGATCTAGTTAGACCAAAACTTGGACTAATTAGGTGATGACTTTAAATAATATAGATTTTTATTTAATTAATCAAGATTTCAATCTACTCACTCAAATGGAAGATATTGGCTTTACTGGAAATCTTTTTCCTTATAACCCATTGCGCTCTGATTTTTTTACAAAAATAGCGAGAGATCTTGATATTCATAAAAAAATTAAATATATGGTTGCTATTAGGCCATATGTTTTGTCACCAGAGTATTTAGTTAAAATAGATAAATCTATTAAGGAAATTTCTAAAGAAAATAGGCTACAAATAAATTTAGTATCTGGTAATAAAGTTTTTACAGAACAAAAAATGTCTAAAACTTTAGGTCCAATAACAAACAAGTCAAACACAAAAAAATCTAATCACTTTATAGAATATATTGACTTATTAAGCCAAATACCACAAGAAGAAAAACCAGACTACTATGTATCGGTAACTAATAATTTTACTTTTGAAACTGCATCAAAATATAATAACAAAATAATAATTCCATATCATCAGTATATAAACAATCAATACAATATATCAGATAAACAAATATTAGATAAGCAAGTTATGATGTATTTTAAACCAATTATAAGAAAAACACAAGAAGAGTTAGATAATTTAAATGGATATGAAGGAGTTATAGAAATCCCTTCAGAGTATGTAAAATTTACTTATGATCAATTGACTATCATAATAGACAAACTTAGAAGCAAAGGAATTACACAAATAATGTTTTCTGCTTGGTTTTCTGTTTGGAATAAAAAAGATATTAAAGAAATTTTAAATTTTGTTAAAGAATATAATTACAAGATATGAATATGATATAATCAAATATGGCTTTTTTAACAAAAGATATCTTAAGTTTTTATGAGTTTAATCAAAAAAATAACTCGTATTTAGCAAAATATTATAAAGATACCAAAGAAGTTGGTTTTTATCAACCGTATGCTGAAAATGTTGTATATTCAAAACCAAGCGGTGATCCTTATACAGGGACAATAGATGAATACAATACATATAAAATTAATAGCCTTGGCTTACGGGGAAAAGTTTATGAAGATTCAGATATTCTTGCATCAGGTTGCTCTATTACCTTTGGTATTGGAGTTCCAGAAGAGGGAAGATGGACAAATTTTTTAGGAAATCTAGCCAATAAAGATGTTATGAACTTGGGCAATCCTGGAGGATCTGTAGAAACTATTTGTAATAATATTATTCAATATTGCATGAATAATAAAATGCCAAAAGAAGTTTTTTGTTTATTTCCAGATTTTTTTAGACGTATGGTTGTAGTAGATAGAGAATTTTATAAGCCAAAAATACCAGACAAAAGAATTGAACAAAAAAATATACTACAACTTACGTTTTGTAGCCCAACAGTTGAGTTATACAAAAATTCTATTTTTATGAAAATAGAAGATCAAAAATATATAGAAGACTCGATTTCTCCACATCAATTAATTTTAAATGCTGTAAATAATATTTATATTTTAGAATCATTTTGTTTGTCAAATAATATAAAATTATACTGGACAACATGGGACCTTCCAAGTTCTTTTATTATGGAAAAATTAATAAAACTTAAAGACTTTAAATTAAAAAATTTTGTACCTTTTATGTCAAAAGATAAGCCAAAAAATCTTGATAATTTTGTAGCAACACAATGTGATTCATTTCATAATTCTGAATTTAAAGACAATATATGCTGGACAAAAGGATCTGATTACTCTATTGTAAATTATAAAAAAACATCAGATCGTGCTCATCCAGGAATCCATTTTCACTATCATATTGCAGAATTTTTTTATGAGTTATCCACAGTTAAATAATTGGTCTATAGTTCAGTTGGTAGAACACTCGACTGTTAATCGAGATGTCGCAGGATCGAGACCTGCTAGACCAGCAAGTTGTGTTTTGGTAAAATAGATATATGGACTTAAACAATTTTTTAAACAGAAGAAGAATTGGCTCAGAGTATTGGGTTAATTCTGAACTAAAAACGTTTAGTGAAATATGCAAAGATAATATTTTGCAATATGATAAATGGAAACTTTCTAAAACCTTACTCGATAATGGTTATTCAGATAAAGTATTAAAACCAGCAAATGAGTATGCAAAAATTTTTTCTTATAAGCCAGAAATAATTTGTGAAAAAGATACAGTTATTTTAAGATATAAAACACATGCAGAAATATGGTTTGAAAAAAAACCAAATGGAATATATGCACTAGACAAAGTTATGCAAAGACAATTTTACCCATCAAACTTAGATGTAAAAGCACCTATTGGAACGTTTGACGCAATGTATAAGTTTTATATTCCATGGATAGTTGATGCAGATGTTGAGGCAAAAATACAAGAAGTACCTAACTCTGTATTTTTTATTCATAGCGATACTATTGTATTTAATAAAATAAACAGAGATAAAGACATATGGGATGTAGGATTTATTCATTTTTTTATTAAAAATACTGGAGAACATATAAAAGAATTTAACGGAGATATATTTGGCATAATAAATGTAGAAAGCCCTATATGTGATATAATTATTAAAGATAAAAAATTAGCGAAGCGGATATTACATGAAAAATAGAAAAAAAATAACTTTTTCTACAACCTCACAATCACAAAATAGTAATTCATATCAAAATCCACCAGTGCAGGCATTAAAAGTAATTCCAGACTGGTATAAAGATTTGGCTGGATATAATGGTGCATCTAGCAATAATATAAGGTTTTTACACCCAGTAAATGATAGAGGGCAAGATGGTTCGGATGTAGCAACAAAGTTATGCCCACCATTTTTAGATGCTTTAATTTCTGGCTATATGTATTTATTACCAGAAGATATTTTTATTGATATAAATGATAACGAAAAACCTTCTATAAGTTGGAAAAGTAATGATCACATTATTGATACAAGACCCAAAGTAGACATACCAATACCAAAAGAATGCTATCCCATTCAGTTTGGTTGGAAAATGACCTGGTATCAAGAAACGCCACCTGGATATTCTTTGCTATTTACAACACCATTAAATAGATATGATTTGCCATTTTACTGTTCTTCTGCTATAGTTGATACAGACATTTGGGGTCTTCCAACATTTATCCCATTTTTTTTAAAACGTGGATTTGTTGGAATAATCCCAAAAGGTACGCCTTTATTTCAGATGATTCCTATCAAAAGGGAAGATTGGGAACTGGACATAGATGTATCTGAAGAAAAATATTGGCAAAATAAAGAAAGAGAAGAAAAAAGAAGGACACATATAACCGCACACTATAAAAAAACAACATGGCAAAAAAAGCAGTATTAGTTAGTGATATAATTAATTTAACTAGGGGGATAGGACTTAACATGCAAAATGCAATATACTTAACACCAAAAAGATATAACAAGCCACACAAGTTTTTTGAAAAGTTTTTAGATAATGACCTAGATAAGTTGTCTAAATTTTTAGAACTAAAATATGATCAAATAGAGCAAGCAAAAGTTCCAGGTGTAAGCAAATTGGGAGAATATGGAAGAGAGATTTGGCTTGAAAGTGGTAGCCTTTCAACTGTAAAATGGAAAGAATATAATGTGTTTCAATTTTACAATGAAGAAATTTATAAACTTTTTATTGGCGTTAGAGAAACCGTAAAAGAAGCATGCGAATATTATGGAATAAACTTTGAAGAACAACAATACATGATTCAGGGTTGGTTTAATATTACACATAAGGGCAAGGGTAAGTTAGACTGGCATGATCATGGTGGCCCTTGGGCACCATTCTTTCATGGTTACTATTGTGTTAAAGCAGAGCCATCATCAACATGGTACAAGATTGATAACAAAGATGACCAAAAGTTTGAAAATAAAAACATAGACAATAGATTGGTTGTCTCTGAGATGGGGCATCCACATGCTATGGCAGACTGGGATTGGGAAGGTCCACGAATTACTATTGCATATGATATAACGCCATTAAAGGCCTTACGAGGCAATGCAAATGAACAACACTATTTCCCATTATAAAAAATGAATTCGATAAATGTATTTATTTATTCATATAAGGTAAAAGATTTATTAGAAAACATTCTTTCTATAATAAATAACGAAAGTCATGAAAATAAGATTATTTATCATATATTTGATCAAAACACATTAGATAGATCTTATAACTTTAAATCAATAAATAATACATTTTATCGACATATTTCATGGGATGATACAAAGGGAATACCATTTTATAGAAAACACGTATTGTTTGATCAAAGAGCAGACTATTTTTTAGAACTGTCACCAAATATATCACTTACTAATGAGTGGGATAGCCTACTTATTAAATCATTAAAAGAAAATACAATTATATCTGGAAATTTTTTTAAAAATATATCAGTAAAAAATAACAATCTTGTATTTAATAAAAAGTATAACGATGTAATATTAGAGTCAAATTTGATTGACATGGATTTAATTTTTTTAAAACAAAAAGATTCAATTTTTTTAAATCAGTTAAATTGTCTTAAACATTATGGACAAGAACTTTTTGCCTCAATTCTTTCTCTTAATAAAGGAATCAAAATATTTTCTATGAATTCTACATTCTATAAAATAAAAAATATAGATCAGGACATTATGTATTATCCATATTCCAAAACGCATGGATATAATGACATGATTGATATTGTTAATAATTTAAATAATGATTTATTTGAAAGTTTTCATAAAATAAAGGTGTCTACTATTCCAAAATTGCCATATCAGATAAATGATGTTCCATATTCAGATGTGCGTATATCAATTGATAACGCTAATACATTAAAATTTCATTCTGGATATAATAAAATTGAAGTTTTATAGTATAATAGAATAACGAGATAGGCACATCGATCAAATTTATATTTAGCAACGGAGGAACTTGTGCACAGAATTAATGTAATTGATAACTTTATAGGTAAAGAAGATGCAAAAATTTTGATTGATGAGCAATTAAATCCAAGTGAAACAAACCCATATCCAGAATATTACAAAAAAAGATACGGTGGTACCGCCTTTCCATATAATAAAAATGTTATTAGTATATTAAGAAAATATTCTATTTTTGCAAATGAAAAGCACAGAGAATTGAATGGTTTTGTTAATCCAATATACACCTTTAAAGCATTTGGATCTCATTGGACTAAAGGAACAAAAGGAGATTTGCATATAGATGCACAAGGCCCAGAGCCATTTATTGAGTGGAGCACAATTATATATTTAAATGATTCTTCAGAATATAATGGAGGAGAAATTTATTTTCCAAATCAAGATTTTATATATAGGCCAAAACAATACTCTGCGGTTTTTTTTCCAAGTGCTGGATCAGAATACATTCATGGTATAACAGAAATTACAGAAGGGCATAGGCACACGGCGCTTTATATGCACACTAGCATTCCAGAACATGCAGATCCAGATTTTATTGAAGAAAATAAAAATTTAAGATGGGAGGCATTATATTATGAAAAACATAATAAAAAAAATTAAAACATATTTTATATTAAGACAAATGAAAAAAAATAAAGATCAAAATAGGTTTATATACTAATGTTAGAATATAAAATACTTGATCTTGGCATGGTTTATTACAAAAATATTGTAAATAACCCTGATGAACTAATTAATAAAATTGAGTTATTAAATGAAAAATTTCTTTCTTTTCCTGAAAATTATAAAAAAACAATTGTAAGGCCCTGGATTCCTTGGACATATGGCGAAGGAAGTAATAAATTAAATTTTTGTTTGCAGAAATTTATACCACAAGTTGAAGATATACCACTTGATGATATTTATTTAGAAGAACAAAAACATATTTCTTCCGAACTTTTTGGTTCATTAGATATTACATTAAACCATTACTCAACAGAAATTTATCCGTTTGCTGCAAAAAATATTAAATCAAGAGAAAAAACAATGCACCTATTAAAATACAATGAATCAGGACATCTTCCAGCACATCAAGATCAGGGAATAAGTAGTAGGGTTTTGTCTGTATTGTTATATTTGAATGATGACTATGAGGGTGGAGAAATTGAATTTAAACATTCTAATTTAAAATTTAAGCCAGAGGCTGGTAGTATTTTATTTTTCCCATCAAATTTTTTATATGTACACGAAGTTTATCCAGTTACAAAAGGGCCTAGATATGCTTTGCCAAATTGGTATCACAACATTTCTTTTGCAAATAAAAGAGAATCAACTGGAGAAGAATAATGCGAATTCTTGGTATTAATGAAACATCTCATGACGCTTCAGTATCACTAATTGAAAATAATAAAATATTATTTGCTGGTCATGCAGAGCGATATAGCAAACAAAAAAATGACTGGTACCTCAATGATAGTTTAATAAAAGATGCTTTGCAATATGGCATGCCCGATTATGTTGCCTACTATGAGAAACCCCTTTTAAAAGCCTCTAGGCTGCTTTTTAGGGGTGGTTTAGGAGATTGGAAGCCACGCTTTCATTTAGATAATATTCCAAAAATATCATTTAAACACCACTATTCCCATGCAGCAGCAGGGTATTATACAAGCAAATTTGATGACGCCGTTATTGTAGTGTTAGATTCAATTGGAGAATATAATACATCTACAATTTGGATTGGAGAGCGATCTTCAATTATCTTAAAAGAAAAAATAAATTATCCATTTAGTTTTGGACTATTTTATTCCGCATTTACTAAATTAGTTGGATTGATGCCAAACCAAGAAGAATATATTATGATGGGTATGGCTGCGTATGGTGACTGGAAAAAATATTATCAAAAAGTTTCATCTTATTTTCCTTCAATATATTATCAATCATATAATTTTCACAAAGGAATACATGACTGGGAACAAGAAATAACAGAGCAGGATAAGTTTGATATTGCAGCAGCAGTTCAAAAGGTATATGAATTAAGACTATTTGATTTTATGATTCACGCTAAAAAAATTACAGGTAAGAATGAATTAGTGTTTATGGGTGGCTGTGCATTAAATTGTTCAGCCAACACAATGTTGTGGGATATATTTGATGATGTATGGATTATGCCAAACCCTGGAGATGCTGGATCATCTTTGGGTGCAGCAGCAGCACTATACGGAGAACATTTAGATTGGCAATCACCATATTTAGGTTTTGATCTTGGTGGACAATATCCAGCATCTGAAATAATAAATAAATTAATTAAAAATAAAATTGTAGCGGTAGCGACTGGAAGAGCAGAGTATGGACCAAGAGCGTTGGGAAATAGAAGTATTCTAGCAGACCCAAGAGATCCAAACATTAAAGATCAGGTAAATAAAATTAAAAAAAGAGAATTGTTTAGACCTTTTGCCCCAGTAGTGCTTGAAGAGTATGCAGACAAATGGTTTGATATGGATTTTGATTCACCATACATGCAGTATGCTGTTAAGTGTTTACAACCAGACAAAATACCATCAGTAGTTCATAGAGACGGAACATCTAGAGTTCAAACTGTAAATAAGATTCAACATCAAGGATTACATAAAGTGTTGTCAAATTGGTATACATTAACAGGTGTTCCAATTCTTCTTAATACTAGTCTTAATATTAAAGGACAGCCGTTGCTTAATGATGAAATAGATATTCAGGCATGGGAAAAAGAATACAACTTTATAATTACAAGATAACCTGGTATAATTTATGTATAGTCTATGGAGGATAAAATGGAATCAAACAAAAAAAGTATAATCAAAACATTAAGTTGGGAAACATTTCATCTTATTGGTGTTGCTGGCGTAATCTATTTGTTTACAGGAGAATGGGAGTATGCAAGTCTTGGTGCACTAATTTATATTGGATGGGAAGCAATAGGCTATTACATTCACGAAAGAGTTTGGGCAAAGTTTGGTAAAGGAGTTAAATAATGCGTATTAAGATTATTAAATTTGTTGTTAAATTGCTTGGTTATGAGTGGGGTGGAGATAATCTTCTCGCTCCAATTTGGACAGTAAAAGCAAAGAAAAAATAAAAAATGGCATTGTACGAGTATGACTGTATGCCATGTGCAAAAAGATATACTAAGGAAAGATCTATTAACGATAACGATCCTGGATATAAATGTGAAACTTGCAACGGACCTTTAGTTCGTGTATATTCTAATGTGGGAGCACTTTTTAATGGGAGTGGATTTTATTCGACAGATAATAGAAAAAAATGATAACAAGCATACCAAAAGGACAAATCTGTCAACAATTTGATGCAAAAATGAACTTACCTTTATCAACATTAGAAGCGCATAAAGTTAATGAAAATACCACTACATCTTGTGTTGCTCCAGCGTTTGTATACATAGAAGGAACACATGGTAAAAAATTTTTATGTGACTATCATTACTACTACGAAGTAAATTTAATTAAAAACGGATACTTAAGACCTGGTGAAAATATTGAAGAATTTATAATAGATGAAACAGAAAGAGTAAAAGAAACATTTGCAAAAAATGTAAAAACTACAGAAACGCTTGGTCATAAATGCGAAATATTTGCTTCTTATAAAGCAGTTTGTCAATGTACTGCTGATGCTTTTGTAAAAGTTATTCCTACCAAATTAGTTGTTGGAAAGGTAAAACATACTACAATAAAAAATATAAATAAAATTTCAGAAAGTATATTTTATTGTAATTTTCATTTTAGAAGAAATTATTACAGACATTATAGTAACGGACTTGTGTATGAAGACTTTCATAAAGTGATAGATGAAAGATCTAGAATTACAATGACTATTGCTGAAGAAGTCAGTAAAATTACTTGTTTTTAGTATTTTGACAAAACTGTCTATTTAATGTATAATTAATAATATAACAAAATCGTATTTAACTAACAGAAATGAGGAGTATAATATGATTACAATGATTAAAGATAAGGTTAAAAAAGAATGGACGCTTACTTTATTAGATCGATGCGATGCCTGTAATGCACAGGCACTAACCAAGGTAACTGGTTTGACTGGAGATTTACTATTTTGTGGTCATCATTATAATAAAATCATGGAAGATGCTGAAGGATACAAAAAAATGATGGCTTTTGCAATCACCATTGTTGATGAGCGAGAAAGATTAATGGTATAAATAATGTATGAATATTATGTAAGAAAAGTAGAGAATGTGGTAGATGGAGATACTATCGATGTTCTTATTGATTTAGGGTTTGATATTTTATTTCAATCCCGTGTAAGATTGGCTGGTATTGATACACCAGAGTCACGCACATCAGATAAGGCTGAAAAGGTTCTTGGACTTGAGTCTAAGGAATATTTAAAAAAGCATCTCAAGGATGCCAAGTCTGTGGTGATTAAGACTGAAAAAATGGATTCGTCTGAGAAGTATGGTCGTATTTTGGGATGGATATACGTAGATGGCAACACCGTATCTATAAACGATATGATGATCAGCGATGGCTATGCTTGGGGATATCTTGGTGATACTAAAGTAAAAGATTTTGAAATATTAAAAAAACAAAGGCAAAAAAGTGGAAAATGAAAACATTAAAATAGAAGAAATGATATTGAACGGTCTTTTAGAATTTGCTGGAGTAGATGTTGATAGTGGAGAAGTGTTATACAAATTTACTGAAGAAATAAAATATCAAGAACCAGAATTATTTAAAGATGTAAATCTATATTTTACCAAAGAGATGATGTCTTTATGGGAAAACGGTTTTATTGAAATGGACATAACCGAAAAAAATCCAATGGTTAGATTAACTGAAAAATCTTATAATAATGAAGAAATAAAAAAACTTAGTAAAGAGAATCAATTCAGTTTAAGAGAGGTTTTGCGGGTACTAAATACAGAATAGTAGTATAATAGTGCTTAGGTCACTATGGAATACTTATTAGGTTTTTTAACGGTATATTTTTTATTTTGGATTATGTCAAACATAATGCTAAAAAATATTCCTGATGTCAAAAAAATTAAAATAACAAACAGTCAGTCACACACCTATGCTCTGGTTAAGCCCTTTTTAACTAAACCAGCAATAGAAAAAATAGAAAAAAAATCACAATCTTTAAATCATCATAATAATCACAATATAACGGCTATTATTGTTGATGAAAATGCATATTGGATAAAGGATAATTCTGTTTATGTTGCAGACATGATAAATGAAAACATAGACTCTAATACAAAAAGGGTAGTTGACATGATGAGTATGGATGGTGTAGAATTAGATAAGATGTTGTTTATAGTAGATAAATTAACAGATAGGTCAAAAAATGATAATAGGGGTTCAAGGAACTAAAGGGTTTGATGATTATCAAGCCTTCCTTCGCTCTATGGGTGTTGCTTTATCTATGATGCATAATGAAGATCCCTATTTTTATATTTATTCAGCAGGTCCAGTTAATATAAATTCTATGGTTATGGAATTTGTTAACGTTTCTGAAAAGGGAATGAAAAACAGAAAAAAGAAAATAAAAAGTTATAAAGTTCCACCAAGTTGGATAAAAGAAAACATAAAAGAATTTAATTATTTTATATTTTTATCAAAGCCAAATGAACCAGTTTCTAATCTTGTATCTGAGGCTCAGTTAAACAATATAGAAGTTGGAATATTTAGATACTAGGAGAAAAATGATTATAAGTAGTTTAGAACAAATGGAAAAAATAGTAGAAAAAAATAAATTTTTAAAATGGCATGGTTGGTCAGTTGTTAGTTTTTATCCATCAAATAAAGCCCGCACATCTAAATATGGTGCAATTGTTGACGGTAAATGGAGCATTGTAAAAATTTTCAATGTTGACAAAAGAGGTTGGGATATACCAGATAAGTTTATTACATAATATGCATAAAGATAAATGGAAAGACAAGGCGTCCTGCTATAATTACGACACTAATATTTTTTTTGATAAATATGAAAATGAAGAATCATTAAGATTTGCCGTAGACAAAATGTGTTTAGACTGTCCAGTTGCTAAAAAATGTTTTGCTGTGGGAATATCTACAAAAGAATATGGGGTTTGGGGAGGAATTTATTTAGAATCTGGACAAATTTCTAAAGAATTTAATAATCATAAAACTAAAGAAGATTGGCTAAATGTTTGGCAATCTTTAACAATGGATGGAAATAATTAATAATGATTATACAAATTATAGGTTTACCTGGATCTGGTAAAACAGAATTAGCAAAGGCATTAAAAGAAAGAATTAACGCAATTCATTTAAATGCAGATGAAGTTCGTGCAACAGTTAATTCTGATCTTGGATTTACCTTAGAAGATCGCATTGAACAAGCAAGACGCATGGGAGAGATGGCAAGAGTTATTGCAAAACAGGGAGTTGCTCCAGTTATTGTAGACTTCGTGTGCCCAACAGACCTTACTCGTGCAGCATTTGGCAAACCAGATATTCTTGTGTATATGGCTACAATTCAAGAGGGAAGATTTGAAGATACAAATAAAATGTTTGAGGTACCACTTTCTTATGACATTGCATTTATTAGTCATGAATGGGATGCAAATGAAAAATCAACTCAAATAATTAATCAATTTAAATTACATGATTGGTCTGCACCTACAACACTTATGTTGGGTAGATATCAGCCATGGCATGAAGGTCATCACGCCTTATATGTAGAAGCGGGTAAACGAACAGACCAAGTATTGCTTGGAGTTCGTAATACATACAACACAAGTGAAAAAGATCCACTTACATTTGATCAGGTAAAAGAGTATATTGCTAAAGATGAGTTTATGAATGGTGCAATGGTATTGCGTTTACCAAACATTACTAATATTGTATATGGTCGTGATGTAGGATATAAGATTGAACAAGTAGATTTGGGGGCAGATATTCATGCTATTTCGGCTACTGAAAAGCGCAAAGAACTTGGTTTGTAAAATAATAGACAAACTTAGTGTTAAAAATATGGAGTGGCCTTCGTGAAAGTAACCAGATCTAGATCTTTTGCAAAGGCATTAAGTTATCGTATTTGGGGTACTTTATCTTCTTTTGCAGTTGCATATGTAATAACTAAAAATGCCACATTATCAGGAGCAATTGCATTCTGGGAAACAGTTGTAAAAATATTTATATATTATGTCCATGAGCGTGGATGGAATATGATTCAGTGGGGTAGAAAATAATGTATACACCTGAAATGGCTCGTGCCTTTAGATCATTAAGTCATTTTTGTCCAAAAGGATTTTCATTAGATATAATAGATAACGATCATTTTATTACTGTCCGTGCTTCAGAAAAGTCTTTTATGAGTTTGGCTGATGAAGATAAGCGTCGTGCTGTAGAGTATATGGTAAGAATAAAAAAGGCATTAGAGGATAATGGAGCCATTGTTTTATTAGTAAGAGATGCAGAAAAATGAAAAGTATTTTAGAGTTTTTTATTTTTTTTATTTCTGCATCTTTTTTTATTTTTATGATTATGAAAACAATATCAATGAATTATAAGATTATTAAATTAAAAAATCACATTATACAAGTAGAACTAGACAAAAAAATTATTAAAGATAAACTTAAAATAGAAAATAGTCAAAATTTTATTACATTTTTAGAAAAATCAAGACAAGATGCTTTTCTTTATATTGAAAATGTGCAATCTGAAATAAATAGTTTTATTAATGATATTGAGCCATATATTAAACATTTTGATGAGCATGGCAGCCCTATGGATACCTATTTAAATGAGGGTATGATAAAAATTTCTTTAGGATATAAAAAACTTAAAAAACTCTTGCCCGAAGAGTATGGTAAACTAGATACATGATTAACAGGTTTTGGATGTGGCTCAAATTTTGCTGCATTCAAATTAAAAACAGTTATATCCTAGGAGGAATAATGAACGCATCAACAAAAGCACTACTAGCATCATACGGACGATCTGTACTTGCTGGTGTAGCAACACTATACATGGCTGGAGTAACAGATCCAAAAGATCTAGCATACTCACTAATCGCAGCCTTGGCGCCAGTAGCATTGAGGTACGCAAATCCTAATGATAAGGCGTTTGGTCGTCTACCATCTATAGACGAGGTGGCAAAGGCAGCAAAGAGTGCTGTTGCAAAAAAGGCTCCTGCAAAAAAGAAAGCAGCAGCAAAGAAGTAATAAAAAAGATTAACAGGCTTGTTATTTGACAGGCCTGTTTTTCTATGCTATAATATTTATGCCTGCTCAAATGAGGGGCAAATTAACTTATTCGCTTGAAAGGGGAATAAAAATGGTAACACAGTTTGCAATGGATCTATTTAATGATCCTTTTTTTATTGGCTTTAACAGAGAGTTAAGCCGTTTAAATACAGCACATAAAATAAATTCACAGTCATACCCTCCTTATGATCTTCTTAAACTAGATGAAGATACATATAAACTATCAATTGCGGTAGCGGGTTTTACAAAAGATAATATTGATGTTTCAGTAGATAATGGAACACTTATTATTAAGGGAGAAATTGTTGAAGTAACTGATGCTGAAATTGTTCATAAAGGCATTGCTGGTCGTAAATTTATACGATCATTTGCTCTTGGTGAATACATGGAAGTAACTGGTGCTGATCTAAAGGATGGAATGCTTAATATTAGTATTGATCGTATTGTTCCTGAAGAAAAAAGACCAAAAACAATTAAAATAAAATAATATAATATATATCTGCATCTCGTCACTGAGAAGTCGCAGATAGGTCGGGGGAGACAGCGACCACTAAATAACTGGAATAGTCCTGAGCATGACTGTAAAAACTGCTCTTTTTTATGCTATAATGATAGTATGCCGTATCATGTAGGTGCTAAAGGTTCATATGGGTGCTCTGGATATCCTGCTTTAAAAAACACAGGCGAGGTTATGGGATGTCATAAGACTCGTGCTGCTGCAACAGCGCAGATATACGCTATAAATCTTTCTGAAGGAAATATAGGAAAGGCAATGACAGATCTTAAAGAAGGCGACTTTGCTCTCACTTCTCATGGTGGAGATGAATTTCATATTGGACAAGTTGTTCATGTAATGAGAGAGGGAATGCTTGGAGTTCCTGGAGGAGAATATACCCTAGAAGCAACTGCTGAAAATCCAGCGGTACTTATTCAATTATTTGAACAAGAAGAAGATGGATACTGGAAGGCAACAAGAGAATACTCTGCATGCATGATGTCATTAATGATCCCAATTGATCCACTACCACAAGAACCAAAATTACAAGATATGGAAATAACAATGGCTGGCGAAATGATATATGAAAAGATAGACGGATGCTGTCCAGATGAGATAGAAAAGAAAGCGCCATGTTGGGATGGTTATGTTCAGCGTGGAATGAAGCCAGGAAAGAATGGAAAAATGGTTCCAAACTGTGTTCCTGCAGCAAAAGCAGATGATCTATGGGAAGATGATGATACTGTTGTTTATGAAACAGATTTTGTATCAAAAGCAGAAGGATACTCTCCACCAGCAGGTGCTCGTGCAGCAGCACGTAAAGCAATTAGATTTAAAGAACAGGGTAAAGCAAAAGGTGCAGGAACTGCAGTAGGTTGGACTCGTGCAGGACAATTAGCAAGAGGAGAAACTTTATCTCTTAGCACTGTTAAAAGAATGTATTCTTATTTTTCTCGTCATGAGGTAGATAAAAAGGGGAAAGATTGGGGTAATCAGTCAAATCCTTCCAATGGGTACATTATGTGGTTAGCATGGGGTGGGGATGCTGGCTTTGCATGGTCACGTCGTATTGTGAATGCAGAAAAAGATAAAGCATTGTTTGCCGATTTTGGTAAAACAGTTAAAAATACAAATAGATATAGGTTAAGTTATTAAATGTCAAAAAAATCATCTGGTTCATATTATAAAAATTATAAATTCAATCCTATTCAAATTAAAAATGGAATGGTTGTTCGTCTAAGAAAAGATGGAACTATTAAGACAGTGCTTGGTAAATATGGAGAATACAGCAAAAAAAATAAAAAGTTTTAACTATTTAAAATTTTTACATTTTTTTAATAAATTATTATATATGCTATATGAATCAACAAGATTACGATTAGAAGCCTGCTCTCGCACAAAGTTATAGTTATCAAAAACTTTTGAAGATTTTAAAAAACTAGTACTTACGTTATCTTTTATAGAATATTTATAGTCAGTGCTTATAATTTTTTTACCAGTTTCTTTACTAATATGATTTACAATTTTATTCCTATATAAATTTATATCTTCATAATTTAATATAAGTTCGCAAAGTTTTGGGACATTATGATGAAAAATATTATATTGCCTTATACGACTTTCAACGTTATCATCTATATATTTTTCTAAATCAACTTTATTTTTTAAGTAGAAATATTCTTGAACTAACATTGATGAGACCGTGTCAATGGGATCTCTTAATATATTAACTACATAGTCTTCATCTTTAAAAAAAATTTTATTCATTTTCCAATAATAGTCTCTTGGCAGATTTGCAATATCATTTCCTGGTGGTTCATTAACAATGTGAGTTTTATAAACATTTTTTCCAAAAGAAATATGAAATATCCACCAGAGATATGTAGATCCCGTTCTTGGAAATGTTGCTACATGAATTTTACCTTCTGACAAGTTTTTAGAATAAGTGTCAATTTGATTACGTTCTATATAATTATCATTCATTTATATTCTCCAGTTACAATTATATGCTGTATTTTACCTTATTATAATATTGCGTCCCCAACGGGATTTGAACCCGTGTTAACGCCGTGAAAGGGCGACGTCCTAGGCCACTAGACGATGGGGACTTGGATAGCATTTTTTTTATATAAATTATAAAAGAAATCTGCAATATGGTAGTGAAAATGAATTCCTGGATGAGCATTTTTTAAATTTTTTTTATTATTTATTATAGAATAATCAGACCCTTTATGCCAAAATAAACTATCTTTAAATTCAGATTCATGGTCTAAAATACAATCTAAGGTATGTCCACGATATTTTGTTTTTAGATTGGGCGAATAAAAAGGTGTGTAATTTTTTAATTTAAAATTTTTAAGATTAACCAATTTATTCATAATCATAGCAGTTGGTATATCCCATGTCGTCCAATATAATTTAATGTTGTTTGTAAAACAAAATGATTCTAAATTATAAATAAAATTTATAGAATTTAAAATTAATTGATGTGGGGAAATTGAGTCTTCTATATTTTTTTGATCTTCTATTTCCATAAAAAGAGATTCTTTATAAACATCTACTATAGGATTACAAAATGTATATTGTAAATAATCACTTTCTACATCATTGTCTTTTATCATTTTTGATTTATAAAATTCTTTATCTACTACAACCATATTTCTAAAAAAATCTGGAAATAAACAAAAAATTTCTTTTGGTATTTTAGTTGTTAAAGAATACTTAATAATATTATTACAAATCATTTCTACAGATGCACCAGGACTTCCTAAATTTATAACATTTTTATTAAGACTATTGCTTAAAAAATTTGTCCACCTTACTGATTCTGGAACACCAATGCCAAAAGTTATAGAACAACCAACCCCAAGTACATCTGCATCTTTGTCAATTTTTCCACGAAAACCAAAGTTGTTAATTTCGTATGTATTATGTTCATCAACTATGCTAATGTTTGATTTACCATTTGGATATTTATCAATAACATTTTGAGCGTATGGAGGATAGAGACCAATATTGGAAGTGTTTGTAAAAAATTTTGTTAGATACCAGTTATTTTTTTGATTAAACTCATAAAAACTTAAGATATCTTTTGTTAAAAAAGTCATATTTGATTATATCGTCTTTGCTATAAAAAATCAAGTTGGCGCTTGTATATATTTAACTTACACTCATTGTATTCATCAAAAACAGAATTAAAAATATCATTATTTATATAATTTGAAATTTTACTATATATTTCTAAATTTTTTGATGAAGGTAAAAAAATCTGTCGTTTATTCATTAATTTATTATTTAAATTTTTTTGCTTTATTTTAGCATTAGGAAAGTTAAAATCTTCATAATGTCCACATTCTTGTAAAAATATTTTAAAAGTTTCTTTTGAATTTTCAGTAATTTGCTCAAATGTAAAAGGGATAATTCTATTTATATTTTTATTTAATAACGCTATATATTCTTTAAAAGAATCAATAGATTTTTTATAGTCTAATTTAATAACCTGATCAATGTCGTATTGCATATCATAGATACTCATAGATATGTCTGAAATTATTGCATCCTTTGGGTCTCTTAGAATTGAAACAGTAACAGAGTTATAAATATCTTTATTTAGTTCTTGCCATGATTTTTTATGAATATTAATATTGGGAACAATTTGTACAGTATTATAAATTATAAAATTACTAGCAGATCTAGCATAACTTTTAACAAACAAATCTTTATATTTCATCTATTTTTACACATCTCTCTAATGCATTTTGATATAATTTAAAACATTCATTTAAATCTTTATTTTTTACAGAAAAAACTATGTCGTTATATTTTTCTGTTTTTTTAGAAGTTTTTAAAAAATTATAATCTGGAAGATCTTGTATGATATTATTTTTTGGCTTATTATTTAAAATAGCATAATTAGTTACTATTGAAACATATTCAATAACTTTATCAATATTGTTTGCTATGCTATTAAAATCTATAAAAGTATCTGCATTTTCTAAAGCAAAAGAATAAAACTTTATATATTCTTTTATTTGATAATTTATTGAATTATTTATTTCTAAATCTTTATTAAATTCTAAGTTCATTGCAACAATAGAAGATATTGAATCAATTGGATTACGAACTAATGCTATTAAATAATCGTAATTGTTTAATTCATTCATTTTTGTAGGATTATTTAAATGAGAAAAACCAAAGTTTTTTTTAAATGCATTACCAAGAGTTTTATGTAAATAACTTTGTCCAGATCTTGGAAAACTTATAATGATTGGTTTCATAACATTTACTCATTAATAAAATCAAACCAAATAGGCATAATATATCTTGATCCATTTGCAGGGTTTACATTGTACCAATAGTGCATATTTCCAGGGAACATAACAAGATCTCCCGTCTTAGGCTTAAAAGACATATTTTGATTAATAAAAGAAAGTTCTCCACCCTCATAATTATCATTAAGATATATCCAACCTGCCATATGGTTAGAGTCTTTAGACCCCATGTCATCAATAGGGACTGTGTTGCTATTATTATGTCTCCACTCAGCAAAACGAGAATGCCTTGGCTTTACTTTAACACCATATTCTTTTTCTAGCATAGAGTGTACTCCAGGCACATACTTTTCTGGCAATGCAAGCGAGTCATAATATATTAAAGATAAGGCTTCAGACTGAAGTGGTCTAACATTACTTGTTTTTGTAAATTTAATTAGTTTTATAATGCTATTGCATTCATTTACACTAAGATAATTATTAAAAACTTTTATATTATTTAGATTACTGCCAATTATATTAAATTTTTCTTTAGTTTTTTCAGATATCTCCATATTCGTTAAACTCCTTTACTAATTTTAATAACTGACTTATATCTGCTTGATCAGTATGAATCATAAAGTCATATATCTCAAACCTTTGTGATAGTTCTCTTATTTGTCTAATAACATCTAGCATTGAACCCTTTACGTGATGATGCTGCTTTCTTACTGGTGCATTTTTGTCATATTTAACATTATGTTCATCTTCTGGATTATTAATAATAAGTGGATCAATAATGAGTATGGGTTTTACTTTATTAAGATTAATTTTTTTAAATTGATCTCTATATACTAAATTATCATCAACATAGATATATTCACAATGTTTATTTGCTATGTTAATTGTTGTGTCTGAAGAACCAACCACTGCCATATGTGTTTTGTGTCTATGACGTTTCATTAAATCCATTATATTGTCCATCCAAACTGCTGATATTGCTACTCTTTTTTCTAAAGTATCAATCAAACTTGAATCGTGCATATAATGATCTATAACTAGTTTTTCAGAAGGACCGTTGCCTTCATCGCCCCACCTTCCAGCAACCAGATTTACTCCAATTCTTCCAGGTGCAAAACGATTTAACGTTTCACAAATCTTAGCAGCATAATCTGGACTTGTCCCATATGCAGGTAAAGCAATTGTCATAATTAACTGATTTGTTTTTTCTAATGCTTCTTTTATAACTAAAGAAAAATCAATACCACCTGGACCATATGGAAGCAATACAGACTTAACATTTGCATCATCTAGTTCTTGTGCCATACGAAGAATTCCATCAAAGTCTAAATTTTCAATACTATCGCTTATCTGCCAGTGTCTTCTCCACATCCAATGAAATGTTATAGGTTTACGATTATTCATTGTTTTTTTACTTTTCCTTTAGTTTTAAACCAAGAACCTATTTTAGACTTTGCCACTTTTATTCTTAGTATTTCTCCAAATGTTTCATGAGATATTTCTGATCCAAGATATTCTTGACCAGTTTCAAGATCTATTAACTTCCATTTACCAGGAGCCTTGGTATGTACGATAATATCAATAGGATAATCGTAATCATTTACCTCAGATCCATCAAGAAGTTTTCTTTTTTTTCTAGGTTGTTCTGATACATTTTCTATCATTATTTAGTTATACCCTATACAATTGTAAACCAGGTTGGCAAGGTATATCTTGTTCCAGAAAGTATTTCTTTGACTTCATGTGCGTAGTGCATATTTCCAGGGAATATTAAAAGATCTCCAACTTTAGGCTTTATGGTAATATCGTGTGTAGCAAAACTAATTTCGCCACCTTCGTAATCATCATTTAAATAAATAAGGGTAGGTATATGATTGTTTGTAACATAACCTAAGTCATCTACATGTAGATTTAATTTGGTTCCCTTTTCCCATTTTGCTACACTGAGTTGAAACTCTTTTGGTCTTATTTTATTGAATCCATAGGCATTAATTATTTCAGTTTTTATCCTATCTTTAATTTTAAACTTATCTTCTATGCCAGTATAAATATGCATCCAATTTATAGCGTTGCCTAAATCATCTTTTTGTGATTCAAAACTAAGTTTTCTGTTTTCACTAATACTATCAAGTAAATACTTAATCTCATCTTCGGATAAAAAGTTTGGTATTAGTTTAATGTTTTCTGATGAACTTCCAACTTTTTCAAAAAATTGGTTATACGATTCTAGTCTTTCAATTTCATCTGGATTGTGACCAACTGGTATATTATTAACTGTATATGGCATCTTTCTATTATACACTACAAAAATTTAAGTTCGGCGCAAAATAGAAATATAAACCATCCAATGCAACTACCGTTGCACTATTTGTGATTATTCTTAATATGCCTATATAGAGAGTAATGGGCAAAGCCTGACCTAAACTCCCACTCTTTCTTACATTCAGGACAAATCACTATTTTCATTTATTTCTCTCCACATGCGTAGCCCAATAATATAAACATTTATCACAACAAGGCTCATTAAACTCACTACTTTTGGCCATATAAAATTGAGGGTATAACTCAGAGTCCTTCCTATACAAATTAGCCTTATGAGTAGTAATAACACGATCTACATGTTCGGACTTAGACCAAATAGGTTTGATATCTCCCCATCTATGGCTAAAGTTTTCCTTGAGGGTTTTAAGGTTTGCAACATTGTTCTCAGTCTTAATGCCACGATAATTGGCTTCTGAAACCATGTGGTCAATATATCTCATAAGATGTTTTTCTGATCTCTTCCACATAAGAACTGCTGGATGATTTCTCCAAGCACCAGAAGGGGATGCACCAGATAATATTTTAAGTATTTGATAACCTTCTAAAATTTGTTTGTTAAGTCGTTTATTATCCAGGGTTTCTGCAGACTTTTCATAATCTTTATATGGTAGGAATGTTTGCATTTATTTACGCTTTTTAGTATATCTTAGTCTATGTTTTTTCATATATTTGCTTGACTCTTTGATAGCATCTATTCTTTGAGGCCATTCTTTTAATGAATAAACCTTAAGTTCACAATCGTAAAATCGCCATTGACCTGTAGCAGGATTAATCTCTATCTTTGTCTGCATATATCAATTATAGATCTGTTGCAGAGTAAAGTCAAATAGCGGATGGATGATCTAAAGGAGTAGGAGCAGTTATCAAGCATCCACATTGGCCACAGGTTGCATCATGCAACAGGTATGCGGCTATATCATATGTCTCAGGATCAAAGGTTGCGGATATACGCAAAACATGTGAACCACAGCAAGGGCAGATAGGAGTAGGAATACCTCTAAGATCTATCATCTATATATCATACCAAACCACCGATATAATGTCAATATGTGTATTTTATATATTATTTATCACAAAGAATTTGATGCTATCAAAATAGGTATTGGAGATATATCTGGTAGGAGATATCGCCAACATAGGACCAAGGGATGGAAATTAGTAGCATATTGGTATTTCAAAAATCGGGGGGATGCCAAAAGAGTCGAATCTATAGTACTAAATACATTAAGAGAGAAATACGGACATTATCTCAATAAGGGGCATATGCCTCAATCTGGATACACGGAGACATTTAATGCCAGAAAAGTCAAGAAACGTGGTTTGATACGTATGGTCAATAGGGCGATTAAATCTTTGTCCCCTGCAAATAATTCTTAAATAACTCCATAATCTCTACAGTAAACTTATCGTAATCTATTTCTAGTATGGTGTTATCTGAATCTATTTTATGAATAATTACTTCCTGGCCAATTTTAAATAGGATATCCTTAATATCATTTTCAAGTGACATTATTTGCTTTCGCACCTTGGACATTGATGGGTTGATCCATATGGGGTTTGATAGATAACTCCACATTTATAGCATAAGATTTTTATCATATTTTAATTATACAGTATGTTTGGATGGGTGGTTTGTTCACATAAAAATCTTACTGATGATATTTCTATATGGGGTTAAAGTGGAGTAAAGTGGAGGATAGTGGGTAATTGGGCGCTTTTAAAGGGGGCATCGTAATGTCTGACGGCCAAACCTCCTATCCCCAAACCTTCCTATCTTCATATGGGGCATGCATTATACCTTCAAAACCATGGTTTGTCAAGAATCAATGCTTGATTTCAAACCTTTTTACCCTAAAAACCCCTATAAAATTTGTACAAAATTGCAGGAAAAATGTACAAAACTTTATAAAAAATTTAAATAATATTTAAAAAATAATAAAAAAAGATTAAAAGGTTTGGTATTTATTATGGGGGTAAGAATTTGGGGGTTTTTATACCGTTTCGTAATGTTTTATTAAACTATTTTACATTACCAGGCGGGATCAGCCAGAATACAAATACTTAAAATGCTTAATACAAGTATCTATTATCAAACCTTCATAATCAGATACATATAAAGCATCTCTATCACAGAAATGGCATTTGACTTTTTTTGGACATATAAGGTTTGACATATAAAGATTATATCAGATAGAAAGGTTTGTTAATATGCTTATTTATAAAGAGAAGAGTGGTCTACCTTATGATCCCCCGCCAGATCGGTATCTTCTATAATACTATTAGACATTTTTGAGGCGGGATTAGTAGAAAAATACCTACCCAAACCTATAATAGAAGTAAAGGTAGTAAACACTTGCGCTAAACCTTCATCTTCTTCTCTTGCCATTTTTGGATATGCTTGTCTAGAAAAATGTCTTGGGCTCATATTGAAAGTATAACACTATTTAATTATAAGGTTTGAAAGGTTTGGGATTTTTAATATGATATCGTAATGCTACAATCTGGGAAAAATATAATGATATCGTAATATGATGGTTTGATAAGTTATTTGCATCGGCCCCGCTCAAAATGTTATAGGCCCAAAACCTCATCAAGGGATCTAAAACCTTTATCCTCAATATTCAAACCCTTTAAAAATAGGATCCAAGTTTCTTTGATATATTCTTCTGCTACAGGAGAACTAGAAACAATTCCTTCTGCTATAGCAAATGCTAATGGCAAACCAATATCATTGTATTCAATAAAATCTTCAAAGTTCTCATCTTCTTTATATGATAACCACAACTCTGCCAAAATAGAACATACTTCAGAATAAGGGGTATTGATTGATTCCATTGCTACTCTCTTTCTGTGCCTTCGCACTTTCCGCTATAACCTGTAAGCGATTATATGCTACCAGTGGTGCTAATTGATAAAAATAAACACCAACCTGCTCTAAGTCTGTCCTTAAATCACAGACAAGGTTTGATATTTTTATAGCAACCTTTTCTTCATCTGTAAGTCTATGTCTTCGTCTCATTAGCACCCAATCATTATATCAATAAAAAGCATGAAGCACAAGCATTAGACCATACCATAGGCATTAGAATTGCTTGTGCTCCAATCCTAGTATACCAAAAATTTGGTGGGGACGCAAGTTGTGACTTTGACCTACGTCCCCTTGAAGGAGGTGACCCATACGCTCCTTCTTTATATTAGCAAAAGGTTACCCCAACCTTTGCTATTTATGAGGCCCCCACAGTGGAAAGGACACTGCTGGGCAAATTATAATTAATAAAACTGTCAATGTCTTTGTGCTCTATGCTGTCATGACTGATAGTGTTATTAGTCAAGTCAATTAATATTGGATGATCGCAATACTGCATATGTGTTTTAGGGTCACATGCATAGAGACCAAACCCTGTCTCATCCAAAATAGAATCCTTTAGTAGATAACTGATAGCCATGCGGGTATAGTACTCATGGTCTCCTTTACGTGGAGCAGCATGCTGCAGGGCCTTAGCAAGATCTTCATACATGCTGTATTCACCCCAGTGACTATATAGCGCTACACCAAGATCCTCTGACTGTTTAAATATGAATGTGCAACGTGCTCCCATTACTCTTCCTCATTCTTCTCAACTAGAATTGGTACGATTGATAATTGGTTTTCTATCTCACGATAGATAGTATCTTCGTCTTCAGTGTCAGTCTCATACTCAAAGTTCATGTAATCTCCTGTTGGTTCAAAGATTACTTCAATTTCCCATCTTGCCAAGGTCTTGGTTCTCCATTTCTTCTAGTTCCTTTAGTTCCTCTACTGTAGCACATCCAGCGCATTTTTCCAAATCCTCAAATTTGTCATAATGCAAGGCTGCTACTTCGTCTTCCCACTCTTCATTACAGTTAGGACAAACATATATATCATTGCTGCTAATCTGTATCTGATAGTCCTTTGTTTCATCAAATGGCACGGTACTTATAAAGTAACCAATCCTATTAACTATATGCCAACCGCTCCATATATAAGAGCCATCGTCTCCGTCACCATATGTCCATATAGTATTAGGCTTTTGTGCTTTGACAAACTCTAACTCTTTACCATAGGTTTCAAACATATAGCCTTGTTCACCGTCATTGAATGAGGCATTCTCGTCTATATGGTTTGGGATTGGCTTGAAGGTATCAAACCATTCATCCTCTGTAAGTTCTACAAAATCGTTCATGGGTCTCCTTAGAAGTGGAAATCTACAGGTACTAGATATTGTAGTGCAGCCTGTTCAGGTTTGTCAAGGCGCTCTTTAAGATAGGTAGTTTCAGCGATATTTTCCTCAAGGTCGTAAAACCCACTATCAGGTATCCAACCACCCATTAGCATTGTTGCTGTTTCTTTAACAGTATAAGCATTCATTATGGTATTACCGTTATACTCTGACCTACCACCTTCTGAAGCATAGTCAACCATATCACTAATAAACTTATCAGAGTTGAACTCTTTGATTGCCCTGTTCATGGCGTGTGATTTCCACTTACCTACATTAATTAATGTTTCTTGGAATTTTTCCTTATCTTCAGCATAGCCAATAACATCAGTAGGGTCATCGTTATAACCTGCCATAAGGTTGTTTTCTTTATTTGCATTGCTGCTATACCTTCCCCCACCTACGACATGCCAATCTGACCAGTCTGCTAAGCGGTATCCGTCTTCGTTTGGAGATAAGGCCACCACAACCTTATCAAATGCTTCTTGCTTGTTATCTGCTTCAACTGATATGTAATGTAATGTATGCATGGGTCTCCTTTGTTGATTTCTTAATACAATTTTACTATGCCCTGCGAATTTTTGCAAGGTATCGTAAGGTGATCTACATTACATACTATCCATAGAATGTGTTCTCATCTATGTATCCTTCTGCTAGTAAACCTTCAAAGAAGTCCCATACTATTAGTAATTGTTTATAGTTTTGTTCATCCCCCTGGTTTTTGGCGGTATCAATAGCCCAAGTCAAACTATTACCAAAGGCTTGTATATCGCTATAGGTGTAGCCTAGCATTATTCACCCCAATATTCTAAAATAGTATTAAGAGTCATATGGATACGGCAATCGCAATCTTCTCCACCCATGTTATCCATAAAATCTAGATGTGAGAAGTTATCTTCGTATATTGTAGTTACTAGTTCGTCTATGGTGTAAGGTTTGTAGGTTGTGGTCATAATATTAATTTTACATCAAGAATGGGGAAAATGCAAATCCCCTCTTAATAAAACAAAATGATAACATTTTTGTAACCCCGATCCGCTTGCGATCCCAACGGGACTTGAACCCGTAGCCTTTACCGTGACAGGGTAACGATCTAACCAATTGATCTATGGGACCAGCGGAGCAGTTTTAAATCATGCTCAGGATTTTATTTACTAGATTAGTTGCAAAGTATTTTGAACAACTTTTAGTAAGCGATTTTTTTCTGCATTGATAGCAGGGTCAAATCCAGAAGCAGAAGCAAGAATACTTTCATTATTGCCACCACGAGCAGAACGATACCAGTCTAAACGCTCAGTTAGCGCATTGAACGCACCCCACGCATTACCAGAAATCATTCCGTTATATTCACCAGTGTAGATGTCATTGATAATATCTACCTTGTTTTCCCATTTCTTTACAGCACCCTTAGTATCTTTATCTGGCTTA
>Ga0214923_10000132_pt1 | contig 110794 bp, 104 predicted proteins | sample LL1510_MetaG_FD_177993 | JGI IMG/M metagenome (GOLD analysis project Ga0214923, IMG submission 177993) | Freshwater microbial communities from Lake Lanier, Atlanta, Georgia, United States - LL-1510 | ecosystem: Environmental > Aquatic > Freshwater > Lake | place: USA: Georgia | collected... | reverse complement strand
TTTTGTCGCCGCGAGCACCGATTGCGGTGTGATGTAGTTCGCCGCACCGATCTCATCGTTGGCTCCCCACTTTGAGGGTTTGCATTCTTGGGCCAATAAAGGACCTGATACTGTCAGCGCAACAACAGCGCTTGTGAGCCATTTGTAGATCATTGTCGCCTCCTTGTGTTGTATGGTGCTCGAATGATGGCATGCGATCTGGGTGCATTTCAAAGTTTCAATCTTGATTTGCCCGGAGCATCATCGTGCGATACAGTGAATCGTTCCACTTAGATCATGCTTTAGGGTCTGGACGTGAAAGCTATACACAAATTTTGCAGAGCGTCAAGTCGAGCTCAAAGACAAAGTTTTCAGAGGGTTCCGCTCGAGAATTTTTTTAAGTTGTTGAATTTAAATGGATTTATTTTGACTAAAATTTGGGCAAAGGCCCGTTCCTTGGTTCGTTTCAAGCACTTAAGTGCGTTTAGCCAAAGCTATCAACAAAGTTATCCACAAAGCATGTGCATGAGTTGTAACAAGCCCGTACGGAAGCAAATTCTTTTCCACCCGCCATGGTTTCCGACCAACCCGACGAGTGGGCCGGGGCGGACCTTTTGTCGAACGATAAGAACCGGTGACGCACCATTGTTCTTGTCGCGTCGATCCTGCAAGCAAGGAAGACTGTCTAGGAGGACATATGACGCATGCGGTTGATCTGGATGAAAAACCAGCTTCGATTGAACAACGGGTCGACGCGATTCAATCGCTGATGCAAGACCATGGTATGGAACCGGCGCCATTTATCGCTGAATTCAAGCAAGGCCTTGAATCGCATTGGGTGCCAGATAACGGTGCACGGGTTGTTGCCAAGGCATGGACGGATTCGGCATTTAAGGCGCGTTTGCTCGCCAACGGAAAGGCGACTGTGGCCGAACTCGGGCTTTCGATGCCGCCGCATCACAGGCATTTGGTGGTGCTCGAAAACACGCCGACGATCCACAATGTGATCTGCTGCACTTTGTGCTCGTGTACCGCGTTTACGATCATCGGGCTCCCCCCGGACTGGTATAAGGACCTTGAATACCGCGCCAGAATTGTTCGGCAGTCAAGAACAGTACTAAGGGAAATGGGTTTGGACTTGCCGGAAGCGGTAGAAGTGCGCGTATGGGATACAACCGCTGACACGCGGTATATGGTGTTACCCATGCAGCCCGCCTATAGCCAAGGGTGGTCAGAGGACGCGCTTGCTGCGATTGTGAGCAAAGACGCCATGATTGGCGTTGCGAGACTATAGGAGCGGCTTTCCATGGATGGCATGCACGATATGGGTGGCAGGCAGGGGTTTGGCCAGGTGCGTTATGAGCCAAATGCGCCGGTCTTTCATGAGGACTGGGAAAAGCGCGTTAACGCGCTTTATTCTCTTGCCGTAAAGCGCGGGATTTTCAACATGGATGAATACCGCCATGCGATTGAGCGCATGGAGCCTCGGCACTACCTCGCTGCAAGCTACTATGAGCGTTCGCTCACCGGTCTTGCAACGCTTTGCGTGGAGAAAGGCGTATTCTCAAAAGAAGAACTTGAAGCGCGCGCTCAAGGATTGTTTCCGCTGGCCTTAGCACTTGGCCACGGACGCTCAAATGCCAGGGATCGAGAGTCATTCAAACTTGGTGACAAGGTAAGCGTTCGAACCGAGCATGTCTCGGGGCATGTGCGCGCGCCTGGCTACGTGCGGGGAAAGTGCGGTGTTGTTGTTGGTATCTCGCCCGCTTATCCTTTTCCTGATGCGCATGCTCACGGTGTTACCGCCGACGACGAGCCCACTTATGATGTCCGTTTTCGGGCACAGGATCTCTGGCCCGATGCCGCCGAAGCTGCCATGATCCACGTCGGTATTTTTGAAAGTTATCTTGTCATCGCGGCGTGAGCGCTGACTCAGAGGCGTTGAAGCCGGTTGCTCTTGCGGGTACGTTCGAAAAAGTCGGCGGGCTTGTTTCGTACCCATCGGAGAAAAACAGCAAGCTCAGGGTGCTCCCGGAGTCGACTCACCTCGCAATAGTGGCGAGCAAGCTCGTTTTCATTCAACAAAGCATGAACTTGTCGGTGGCAGATTCGATGCAGCCAAACCGTCTTCACGCCACCCTGCGACTTTGGGACGAGATGATGGGCATCGCGCTGTGTATCCGGGATGACGCGCTCGCAAAGCGGGCATATGAGCGGTTCTTTCTGCCTTGCGTCCGCGCGGTCTGAGGTCAACGCGGCTTGAAGTCGCTTAATCCGCCCTTTCATCGATCAGCGCTCATTTCGCTCAGGGAACCAATTACTTTGCTGAGCGTATCAACCCCGATGCTTAGCGGACCGCATCAAGATCGAACATGACAACGCTCGGCTCAGCCCCGTGAAACCAAACCGTGGCTTGTCGGCGTTCGGTGAAACGCCAGACAAGGCACTCGCTCTTGCTATTGGCAAGTTTGCAGGGCTCGGTACTCACACGATTTGGTTTGCCAAGCAATCGTTCCACATCCATGCCTGTCATGCCTGTGGCGACTGCAAGTTGCTTTTGCGGTGCTTCCCCGGTTTTCACCCCGGGCCTGTCGCGTTGGAACATCGAACAAGCAGAAAGCGCCAACACGATGACAAAACCCAGCACGACTTTCATCAAGCGCTATCGCCTCTCGCGCATGGGGCGCAAATGCAAGCCTTTCCCATCAGACTTTCAGGCAGGTTTGCAAAGAGTTCGGGGGCAAAGCTTGCGGTCATGCACCAGCAATGCTCCGGTTCGGCCAAGCCCTGAGACTTTGCTGCCTCCATGCCGCATGCATTATCTTGGCCACAAATCGGGCAGCGCTTGGGGTCGAGGTTTTTGACGGGTGACCGATTCATGGCTGGCATTAGGCCTGATGCCTCACCGATCCATGTTCAACCCTCTCGGTGACCAAGCCCTGCATGGCAAGGCCGGATTTTGCGTGTGCAAGCGTCTGCCTTGCTAAATCTAGGGAGGATGTTGAGATGATCAATTTGCGGCCCTGAAGCACGACATACTGCGGTCTGCCCAACCCATCAAACTGAAGCTTCTCTAAGCTAGCCTGTTTCAACATTGATGCACTCAGCTATCAAGCGTGCAAGAACCAATTTCCGCGCTCAGCGTTGATCATGCGCCGAGACAAGGGTTTTGGCAACAGCACAGGCATCGAATTTGTAAGCCAAATGATGGGTAGCTTGCCCGGCCAGCGAGAGGGTGAATGGGTTAGAGGCTTGATGTGCGTTTTCACATGCCTGACGCTATGATCGCCGCACTAGCCAGGCTCTTAGGTAGGAAGCATGTTCACTTTCTCATTCAAGGTGCAACGCGTGATTGGACGTTATCTGCTTTGCATGTTGAGCGTTCTCGGTTTAAACAGCTGCGGTGATTCCCCGGTCCAGTGGCCGACCTCAAAGCTAGAGACCCCGCAAGCTTTATCAGCGTCGATGGGTCCTGCATCAGAGCCCGGTTCATCGTTGGAAGCCCGTGCACGTGTGATCGTGAAGTTTCGTGTCCGACCTGAAGCTAGGGATGACGCACCGAGCCGGGCAGCCTGGGCCTCGAGGCGACTCGGTGCCAAGATTAACCACGGGCGTGCACTTGGTGCCATGACGCAGTCCATGCATGCCCATGGCATCGCTGCTGAGCGGCTCATCCGTGGCTTGCAGGCGCTACCAGAAATCGAGTGGGCGGTTGAGGATCGCCGCCATCGCATTCGCGCCATGCCAAATGACCCTTTGTTTTTGGCGGGTAGGACCGCTACAACAGGCGCAAATACAACTACAAATGCAAATGCAGTGGGGCAGTGGTTTCTTGGAACCCCAAACGCGATAACGCCCGTTGCGATCGATGCTTTGCGCGCCTGGGATCGCGAAAAAGGTAAACCCGACATCGTCGTTGCGGTGCTTGATTCAGGCGTTGTGCTAGACCATCCTGATCTGGCCGGAAAGCTAAAGCCTGGCTACGATTTTGTTTCAGATTTTGATTCAGCCGCCGACGGTACGCGTCGAGATGCCGATCCCAATGATCCGGGCGATGCGACCGCAGCGGGTGAATGCGACCCTTGGGAACCCGCCCAGAAGAGCAGTTGGCACGGTACCCAAGTCGCGGGCCTGATTGGTGCAGCCACCGATAACGGTATTGGTGTTGCATCGGCAGGTCGCAACGTCAGCATCTTGCCGGTGCGGGTTTTGGGGAAATGCGGCGGTTACGATTCGGACATTATTGCGGGCATGATGTGGGCTGGCGGGCTAAGTAGTGATGTCGGCATTGGGCGCGCCCGCGCCTATCCCAATCTGTACCCGGCGCGGGTGATTAACCTCAGTTTGGGAACGCAGGGTAACTGCTCAAGAGCTTATTTGGATGTCATTGGGCAGTTGAGCCAGAACGGTGTCACCGTCGTTGCCGCTGCCGGGAACGACACTGGTTTTGGCGTGGCAACACCGGCTAATTGTCCGGGGGTGATTGCCGTTGCAGGGTTGCGTCACATTGGCACCAAGGTCGGTTATTCAAATATCGGGCCTGAAGTTAGCTTGGCTGCGCCTGCAGGTAACTGCGTGAACCTTACCGGACCCTGTCTGTATCCGCTCGTGACAACCACGAATGCCGGTCGAAATACGCCAACAACCAATACCTACTCTGACGGGGAAAACGCATCGGTTGGAACAAGCTTTGCGGCACCTTTGGTCGCTGCAACAGCAGCACTGATGATTGCTGCAAATCAAGACCTATCGCCTGCTGACATCAAGTCGATATTGAAACGGACCGCAAGGCCTTTTCCACGCACCGGGGCGGAGTTGGGCGTCAGTGCTTGCAAAGAACCTTCATCGACCGAGCAACTCGAGTGCTACTGCACAACGAGCACTTGCGGCGCTGGCTTTCTCAATACTTTCGAGGCGGTGAGCCTTGCAGCTGATTTGGCTGCAACGCAAACAAGTTATAGAACAAATATAGATATTTACAATGCAGAAACGAATCGATTACAAATGGCCAAAGTCGATGTCGGCGAGCTAAGTTATTTCAATGTGTCTGTCAGCGTTGATCAGGTCATCGCCTTGGGTGAGCAATCGGCTGTTGTGGATCGCGCAACACGATACGATGCCGTAAGCGGTTTACTGCAAATTGCAGAAGTCATGGTTGGAAGAACCCGGTACCGAAATGTGACGGTAACCGTCAAAGAAGTGCTTCAGGTTGGTGTGCCCTAGCGCTTATAGTAAGGGATTCGATTGGTAGGCCGTGCTGGATTCGAACCAGCGACCAACGGATTAAAAGTCCGCTGCTCTACCGACTGAGCTAACGACCCACGAAGCCCTCCATTATACAAAGAACTTAATTTGTGGGTCAAACATCGGATCTTTCGCTTTGATTGTTATGCAATGCCTTGATGCCCGCTTGCTAAAGACGACTCATTTGCCATTTCATCGCAAGCCAGGCGCCGGCTGCAATTGCGGGAAGGCTGATGGCGGCACTGAGCGCAAGCAGTGACGCAGCGCTTAAGCCCTGCCCCACGGTACATCCAAAGGCGGTCACCCCGCCAACACCCATCAGCAATGCACCAAGCAAATGCATCGCTGTGTCTTCAAGACCGGTGAAGCCTTCAAGCCTGAATCGCCTGCTGATCAGGGCATCGATAAAGGCCCCAATAATCATGCCAAAAACAGAAACGATGCCGATGCTAAGGGTTTTGCTCCGGTCACTGAAGAGGATCAGATAATCGATGGTGTAGGCCATCGGGGCCACGAAACTGAAAGACTCAGGTCCTCTAGAGTTGGTGGCCAGAAATCCTTCCTTCAAGGTGTTGGGATCCTCTTCAAGATAGCCAAGCGATGCTGACACAAACCACATGGCAGCAATGAGCCCGCCGACCATCAATCCGCTCAGCACCTGAGCGCCGCCTTTGACAGACGATCTGCCCAGGAGCGCCATCAGTCCCAGCAGCAAACCAGAGACCCCGCAAGCACTCAGCATGCGCTGCCAGGGCATGGCATCCATGCCGAAGATAAGTCTTGGCAAATCTTGTGCAGAAGAAAGTTCTATAACCTGAGATTCAATCCATGTGACTCTTGGCATGGCAAGCAGACCCCTCATGGTGACATAGGCCGCGAGGCCCATCACCAGAACAACCACCAGCGCTTTCAGCGAGCCATGCCCCAAGCGAATCAGTGTCTTGCTCCCACAGCCTGAGGCGAGCACCATGCCAAAACCAAACAATAAACCGCCGAAAAGATGACTGAGCCAGGTTAGCTTGGATGTGAGATAAAACGACGTTTCAACATGAATAATCTCACTCGCCCAAATGATCTGGGTGAGCAGGATTGCGCCCACCAAGGCTGCAAGCCACTGTCGCAAACGACCGAAATCGGACATGTTGAACCAATCGCTCAGCGCGCCCATGGTACAAAAATGAGAGCGACTCATGAGCACACCCAATAAGCCGCTGATGAGACCCGCGGCGCCAAGCACCTGAGCGCTTGATGCCTCGCTCACTTGAGTTTGCTGAGGCGTTCTTTTGCAACAACCGCAGCATTGCTTTCGGGGTGTCGCTCGACCAGGCTTTGAAGTGTTTTTCGCGCAGCGGGTCGCTCACCGGCATCGGCCTGGGCAAGACCTAAGTTAAGTTGCGCGTCTGCTGCCCGGGGGTGCTCGGCATAGCTTTTCAAGAACGCCGTAAAGCTTGTGATCGCGGGCTTGAATTCGCGCTGGGCATAGTTGGCGCTGCCAAGCCAAAACACCAGACTTGGCATATAGGCTGAGTCCGGGTAGCGCTCCATCATGCCACGCAATTGGCTTGCTGCCTGGTTAAAAGCTCCCGAACGAAAAGACTCAATGGCGGCGTCGAATTGTCGCTTCTCAGCGGGGTCGACCCGAATTTCCACACCATCGACATTGACCCGGATCGGTTCAAAAGCTGTCAGTCGATGATCGACCTCACCCACTTTGGATTTGACTTCAGCAATTCGTTTGTCAACGATCTGGTCGAGATCGCGATGGCGCTTTTGGGTAAGGCTAAGCTCATTGACGAGTTCTTCAATCTGTCCCCGCGCTCGGGCGAGTTCTTGGCGAAGCCGCTCCATGTCAGATTGAACGCCGAGTTGGCCTTGTCCGTCTGCTTTTTTTTGTAGCGCTTGTTGCGTGTCTCTGAGTTCGGCGCTCAAGCCCTGAATCTGTTTACCGAGTTCCTGGGTCTGGTTACGCAGCTCTTCAAAGCGGATCCGCAGGTCAAGTATCGCCTTGCGGGCTTCATCATCGGAAAAAATAGCGGCCTGGGCACGCGTCTGGTAAGCGCTGGCACCCAAGACGAGCGCAACGCTGAACCCGATCGCAATCAGCCGCCCTAAACCTGAACCGTAGGCTTGGCTGCGGTGCTCAGCATGAAGCGCCGAGCTTGAGCCGGAAGCGCGAAGGCTTCGTGTCATTGCTGATAGACCAGTTCAGCACGACGATTTTGCGCATAAGCCGCTTCATCAGTGCCCTGGTTCATCGGTTTTTCCTCGCCCAAGCTCACCGCTTCGAGTTGCGAGTCGGCCACACCCAAGGTAACGAGTGCTTTGCGAACCGCTTCGGCTCGCTTTTGGCCCAAGGCTAAGTTGTACTCACGCGTACCGCGCTCATCGGTATGGCCCTGAAGCGCAACCCTCAGTTGCTTGTTGGTTTGCAAAAAGTTTGCATGCGCCTGAATGAGTCCGCGAAATTCCTCACGAATCTCAAAGCTATCGAAATCAAAATAAACAATTTTGCGAAACACCGGGCTTGAGGGATCGCTTAGCGCTGCCGGCAAGCCGGTGGTTGCGCTGCTTGTCGCCTGCACTGGCGCTATGGCTGATCGCGCTGCAGGCTCTGGAGCGGCTTGGGCGCTCGGGCTGGCATCCCCTGCGGCTGCCCGGTTATCGATCGGCGCAGCCTTTTGCTCGTCGAGAGGAACCGATGAGCAAGCACCTAGCGTCAAAGAAACGGCAGCGAGCAAAGCGAGGTGGCGGGCAAACTGTTTCATGCGGTGCACTCCAAAGAATAAATTGATTAAGTCTTTTTATTGAAATCAATTACTTTAAGGGCATGGGGCCCCAGGCAGGTTCGCGCATTTCACCCGCGAGACTTGCCAGTTGCTGTCGCACCTTGCCATCCACCGAGGCCGCGAACAAAGCATCACGCCCGCCTCGGCGGCTTGCATACATCACCCACTTGCCGTTCGGTGAAAACGACGGCGCCTCTTCGCGTCCGCTGTCTGATACAAGGGTATCGTTGCCACTTGCGAGATCTCTTACGGCGACCAGATAACGCCCTTCACGGCGGGTAATGTAGGCGAGCAGTTTGCCGTCGGGGCTGAGCCTCGCTGATGTCGAGTAGGGCGAACCAAAGGTGACACGCCTGGCCTCGCCGCCCTGGCTTGAGACTTGATAAATCTGTGGGCTTCCGGCACGGTCAGAGGTGAAATAAACCGCGCGTCCATCGGGCGAAAAAACCGGCTCGGTGTCGATCGAGTTCGACGAGGTGAGGCGCCGGGGTGAACCCCCTCGGGCTGATACCAGGTAAATCTGCGACATACCGTCCAGAGTGAGCGATACCGCAAGTTGCTGGCCGTCAGGCGCCCAAGCTGGCGCACTGTTACTGCCGCGAAAATTAGCGACCGCGATGCGTTCGCCGTTGGCGAGATTGTGCACGTAAACCACCGGTTTTTTGCTTTCGAAAGACACGTAGGCAAGCTTGGTACCGTCGGGCGACCAGCGTGGCGAGATGATCGGCTCGGCAGAACTCAGCGCCAACTGGGGATTTTCCGCGTCCCAGTCTGCAATTTGCAGGACATAACGCGTCGCCTGCTTGCTGACGTAGGCAATTCTTGTCGAGAAGATGCCTTGTTCGCCGGTCAGTGCCTCATAGACCTCATCGGCAATACGATGCCCGGCCACCCTCAAGTCATCCGGATGTACAACCATCGAGCGCTGAAAAACCGCCCGTTGCTTGACCAGATCGCTGAGGCGGTAGCGCACATCGAAACGCCCGTCCGCCAGACGCGACACAGAGCCCGATACCAGCATGTCGATGCCTTTGCCCCGCAGTTCGGCTGGCACCGGACCGGTATCGGCCAATACCACGCCGCTATCAATCATGTTGAAGAGGCCGCTTCGACCTAGGTCGCTATGGACAACACCAGCAACATCAACCCTTGCGCGTTGGTCGGCTGCAAAACTCGCTACCGACACCGGAAGCAGTGATTGCGCAACGCCCGAAACATCAACCCGTTGTTGGGCTTGAAGCGATTCGCTAAAGACAGTTAAGCAGCTGAAACCGAAGCTTGCGCGGCTGAACTTGGCGATCAGCGAACGCCTCGTGCTACTGAAGCGGGCTTGCAGGGCGGAGGCATGATCTTTCATAGGATGCGCACTAACATGGCGGATGAAGTTTACATCATGCTGCACCTTAGACTGCTCCGCTAGGCTGTTGCCCGACCTCACATCATGCCCTCTTTGGAGCCGTCTCTGGGCTGATGCGAAATCAACATCGAACCAGGGCAACTACCCGAAGGTGGTTTCGGAAAAGGCGTTGTTCGGTTGATTGCACGCTCGGCAGCCTCGTCCCAACTCTTGTTGCCGCTGCTTGATTTAAGTCGCACTTGGAGCACCTCGCAAGCTGCTGACAGACTGACGGTGAATTCTGCGCGCGGGTTGCCCGTGAAGCTTTGGCCAAAAACCGTGTTGGCGCGAATCGCTGCCCTCAGTTTTGCCGCATAGCCTGCATCGATGCTATTGCCCTGTCCCCCGGCGCCCGCTGAAAGGCCTTGAGCGCTGTTGCCATCCCTTGAACCGCCGGGGTTGCTTTGTCTTGCGCTGTCCTGCCTCGAGCGGGTGTCGGGGGTGGTTTGCTGCATGCGCGCAATCTGATCGGCACGCAGTCGCTCGGCAAGTTTTTCCTCCTCGGCTTCGCGAAGCTTTTGTTCGGCCTGTTTTTTCTTTTCAATGTCGGCAAGTTTCTTTTTGCGTTCATCGTCTTGCTTTTGCTTTTCCTCGGCGAGCTTGCGTTGTTCTGACTCTTTTTTGGCTTTTTCAGCCTCGCGTTTTGCTTTTTCTTCGGCTAGTTTTTTGGTTTCCTGGCGTTTCTTTTCTTCAGCCAAGCGTTTGGCTTCCTCCTGACGACGTTCCTGCTCTTTCTTTTTTTGCAAAGCGATATCGGCGGCGGTCGGTTCAACCACTTTGGGTGCTTTGGGTGCCAGCTTGGCTGCGGGTGGCTCCGGTTCGGGCTTGATGGGTTTGGGCACAGACGTGGGCTCAGGTTTTGGCTCGGGCTTGAGTTCGGACTTTGGCGCCTCGACCCTGGCGTTTGCGACACTTGGGGCGTCACTTGCCTGCCAGAGTTCGGCCTGGACAGGGGGCGGTTCCTTGTTTTTCCACGAAAGACCAATCAGCAGCAAGGCGGCAAGCGCGGCATGCATGAGCACCGCAAGCGTGATTGATAGCCGTCGCTGCTTTTGTTCGTTCATGCCGAGGCGATGAAACGAAGCTCAGTCGATATAGTCATTAGCATAGCGCTTCAAGAACTTTGTCATCAGTTGGAAGCTTTCACCATCAAGGCCACGCGCTGAATACCCCCGCGGCGAAGCAAATCCATGGCCTCAACCACTTTCTCGTAAGCGATTGACTTATCTGCGCTGATCACAACTGGCAAATTCTGATCTGCCTGCATGCGTTTGACCGCCTCAAGCAATTCGGTCTTCCCGACCCGCTCCTTGGTCTGTTCGCCATCACGGGTGTTGCGGCTGCGAAGGCTCATCGCACCGTTGCGTTGGATAAGCAGTTCAATAAACCCCTCGGTTTTCGCATTGCTCTGGCCAGCCGATGGCAGGTCGATCGCCCCTGGCGGCAGCAGTGGGGCAGTGACCATGAAGATCACAAGCAGCACCAGCATCACATCGATATAGGGGACCACATTGATCTCTGCCACCATGCGACGGGATCGTCGCGATGAGCCCGAGCGGGTTGAGGCACCGGCACCCATGTTCAGCGCGCCTGCCTTTGCAGGATGTTGAGAAACTCTTCCGTAAACGTATCAAAACGATTGGCAAGACGATCGATCTCGGTCGCATAACGGTTATAAGCAACCACAGCTGGAATTGCAGCAAATAGGCCGATGGCAGTCGCAACCAGTGCCTCGGCAATACCAGGGGCGACCGCAGCGAGTGTGGCTTGTTGCACATTGGCCAGGCCGCGAAAAGAGTTCATGATCCCCCAAACCGTACCAAACAAACCGATATAAGGACTGACCGAACCGGCTGAGGCTAGAAAAGGAAGCCCGCCTTCAAGGCTATCCATTTCACGTTGACTTGCAGCACGCATCGCCCGACGTGACCCATCAAGCATTGCGGCTACGTCACCAGGCTTTTGCTGTCGTACCTTGAGAAATTCACCCATGCCTGCCTCGAAAATCCTGGCAAGCGCCCCGCGTTGATGTTTGCCGTCTTCTTGGAGTTCACGGTAGAGCGCACCCAGATCGCCATCGGTCCAAAAAGCATCCTCAAAGGCGCGGGTGAGTCCTTTTTCTTCCCTGATGCTAAAGCCTTTGCGAAAAATGCCGGTCCATGAGGCCACGGAAATGGCGAGCAACACCAGCATCACAATTTGAACCAAGACGCTGGCATTTAAGACCAGCGACAAAATCGACATATCGGCGTGCGCGCTCATGGCTTGGAAGCATCCTGATCGAATAACGAAGGGTTAGCAATTGGGTTGACAATGTTGGTCTGAACAGCTTGGGGGCGATCAAGTCCGAGGTGCTGCCAGGCTAATTCGGTGGCAACGCGGCCGCGCGGTGTCCGCTGCAAATAGCCTTGCTGAATCAAAAAAGGTTCGATCACATCCTCGATGGTTTCGCGTTCCTCACCAATCGCCGCAGCCAGATTATCCAGGCCCACCGGGCCGCCCGCAAACTTTCGAGTGATGGCCTCAAGAAGACTGCGATCCATGAGGTCAAGCCCTTGCTGGTCCACATCAAGCATCGCAAGGGCCTGGTCTGCAACCTTTTCGGTAATGCTGCCGCCATGTCTCACCTGGGCATAATCCCGCACCCTGCGCAGCAGGCGATTGGCAATTCTCGGGGTGCCACGTGAACGCGCGGCGATCTCCCGTGCGCCTGCCTCGTCGGTCTGCGCCTTGAGCAGGCCAGCAGATCTCATCACAATGCTTGTTAGATCAGTAACATTATAAAATTCAAGTCTTGAAACGATACCGAAACGATCACGAAGCGGATTGGTCAGCATGCCTGCTCGGGTGGTTGCACCCACGAGTGTGAAGGGTTGCAGATCGAGTTTGATCGAACGTGCAGCCGGACCTTCGCCAATCATGATGTCGATTTGATAATCCTCAAGCGCCGGATAAAGAATTTCTTCAATGACCGGCGAGAGACGGTGGATTTCGTCAATGAACAGCACATCATGACGCTCAAGATTCGTTAAAAGGGCTGCAAGGTCACCTGCACGCTCCAGAACCGGCCCGGAGGTCTGGCGCAAACTTACCCCCATCTCTTGCGCAAGAATATGCGCAAGCGTCGTTTTTCCTAATCCGGGAGGCCCAAAAAGTAGCACGTGATCAAGCGGTTCATGGCGTTGCCGGGCCGCTTGAATAAAAATTCCGAGTTGCTCCCGGATACGCGCTTGCCCGACATAATCCTGGAGGGTTTTTGGGCGCAGTGCGCGTTCAATGGCCTCTTCCTGAGGCGTTTGGGGCTGCGGGGCAATCAGTCTTGCTGCGCCGCCGAGCTCGTCATGCTTGATGCTCATCGCACAGCACCTCTGGAAAGCTGCTTGAGCGCCTGACGGATGCCGTCGGAAACACTGCTGCCTGGCGAAATCGCCTGTGTTGCGATCGCTGACTCTTTTTCGGAATACCCGAGCGCGATCAGGGCGCGTTGCACTTCGAGTAAATCGTCCGTGGGTGCTTTGCTTTGACCGGATTGTCGACTGCCAGCAAACTTTCCTCTTAACTCGAGCAACAGCCGCTCGGCGGTCTTTTTGCCGATACCCGGAACCCGAGTGAGCATGGCACTTTCCTGCGCGGCAACCGCCTGCGCTAAATCGTCAACCGACAATCCTGACAGGATGCTCAGCGCTGTTCGCGGGCCAACGCCGGAAATCCGGATCAAGAGACGAAAGGCCTCACGTTCAGCAGCGCTGATAAACCCGTAGAGCAGTTGGGCGTCCTCGCGCACGATGAACTCGGTAAGAAGGCTTACTTTTTCACCGAGGGCGGGTAACTCGTAAAAACTGCTCATCGGCACATCGATGTGATAACCCACCCCCTGCACATCGACCAAAACAGCGGGCGGGGATTTTTCGATCAGAATGCCTTGGATTCGTCCGATCATAGCTGCCTATTATCAATGTTATCGATCGATGTTTATCGGTCGGTTTCAGCGTTTTTTTTGCGTAAGAAGTCGGCCACGCCCATAGCCCAGCGCCTGCAAAGCGCCAAGCTTGCGCGACTGCAAATGGTAGAGCGCGCAGGCAAGCGCATCGGCCGCATCGGCGGTCGGACTACCCTCGAGCAGCAAGAGGCGTTGGACCATGAATTGCACCTGAGCCTTAGCGGCACGACCATGGCCGGCGATCGATTGCTTGATCTGCAGGGCTGCGTATTCATGAACGGGCAGTTTGTGCAGGGCAAGGGCCGCGATCGCTGCGCCGCGTGCCTGCCCCAGCAAGAGGGTGGAGCGCGGGTTGACATTCACAAAGACTTCTTCGACCGCTGCTTCATCGGGCTGATAGGCCCTGATGAGCTCGTCAATACCCTCAACAATCCGCCCAAGCCGCTCAGCGGTCGATCCCTCACCGGTGTGGATCGTGCCGCTCGCAACCCAGCGTTGCTGGCCTGATTCCAGGCTCACGAGGCCGAATCCGGTGCGGCGCAAGCCCGGATCAATACCAAGCACCCGCAAAGGCTCAGTGCCTGAAATGCCGAACCCCGGTAAAGACCATGGCGATCTCGCGTTCATCAGCCGCTTGGATGACCTCTTGATCGCGCAAGGATCCTCCCGGCTGAATCACCGCGGTCGCACCTGCATCAATGACCACATCGAGGCCGTCGCGGAAGGGGAAAAAAGCATCGCTTGCCACCACCGAACCCGCAAGGCTGAGCTTTGCAGCCTCGGATTTGATCGAGGCGATTCGGGCTGAATCGAGCCTGCTCATTTGTCCAGCACCGATGCCAAGGCTTTGGCGGTTTTTACAAAAGACAATAGCGTTGGATTTCACATACTTGGCAACCCGCCAGGCGAACAACAAGTCCTCAAGCTGCTCGTCACTGGGCGCGCGCTTACTCACGATTTGTAAGTGCTGCAACTGTAGATCGTGGCGATCAGCCGTCTGGATGAGCAAGCCTGAGCCGATCCGCTTCATGTCCAAGTCCTGCAGGCCCTGGTGCCGCTGCGCTGTGTTTGAAGCGCGTTTGCTGCAATCTGAAACAAGTTTGCTGCAATCGATCATCAAAACGCGGATATTGGCCTTGGCTGCGAGGACTTTGAGCGCTTGGGCACTGTAGCCTGGAGCGATCAGGACCTCTAAGAACTGCTGTGAGACGGCAAGTGCTGTGCTTTCGTCGAGCTCACGGTTAAAGGCGATGATCCCACCAAAAGCACTCGTTGGATCACAAGCAAAAGCTTTCGCGTAAGCCTCACAGCAAGTGCTTGCTGAGGCAACACCACAAGGGTTGGCATGCTTGACAATGACACAACTGGGGACAGCAAAGCCACGTACACATTCCCAGGCGGCATCCGCATCGGCCAAATTATTGAATGAGAGATCTTTGCCTTGGATCTGTTGGGCGGTGACCAAGGATCCGGGGGCGGGTGAGGGGTCACGATAAAGTGCAGCCATTTGGTGTGGATTTTCACCGTAGCGCAGGTCTTGAAGTTTGGTCAGAGGTTGCATCCAAAGCGCAGGAAAGCTTGACCCGTCGATTCGCGATGCAGCCTGGGACGCCCGGTAAGATGAAAGATAGTTGCTGATCACGGCATCGTAATGACTCACGCGCTCAAAGGCGCTCACCGCAAGCTCAAAGCGCTTGGTATCGTCGAGTCCCGGAAAACCATGTTCGGTGTGGGCAAGGGTGAGGCCCGCCAAAACCTGCAGGTATTGATCGGGGTCTGTGAGCACGGCGACGCTTTGCCAATTTTTGGCCGCAGATCGGAGCATGGCAGGGCCGCCGATGTCAATTTGCTCAATCGCCTCCTCAAGCCCGCAATCCTGTCTCGCAATCGTTTGCTCAAAGGGGTAGAGGTTAACGACCAGTAAATCAATGCTTTCGATGTCATGGGCTTTGAGGCTTGCCGTGTGCTCCGGGTTGTTCTTCCTGGCCAGTAATCCCGCGTGTACCTTGGGGTGAAGGGTCTTGACCCTGCCGTCTAGCATCTCAGGAAACGCAGTCAGCGTACTGACCTCAATCACCGGCAAACCAAGCTCGCGCAGCAAAGCGGCAGTGCCGCCGGTGCTGATCAGCTGGACACCGAGTTCCACCAAGCCTTTTGCGAGTTCAGGCAGCCCGCGTTTGTCTGAAACCGAAAGGAGTGCACGTTGAATGGGGAGCATAGGGGAGGAGACCTGTAAGGCGAACTAGGGAGCCAAAGGTTTATGGAGTAAGCCATGTTGCTGCAATTTTTTTCGCAAGGTGTTGCGGTTGATGCCCAGCATTTGCGCTGCGCGAAGCTGGTTGCCGCCTGCCTCAAGCATGACCCGCACCAGCATCGGCTTTTCTACGGTGAGGATCACCATGTCATAGATGCCAGCCGGTCTTGCGCCCTCGAGGTCGGCAAAGTAGCGTTCTAAACTTTGCTCAACTGCAAGCGCCATCGGATTGCTCTTGGCTTGGTTCATGACCGTCTCGATTTTTCCTGCATTGGATAAGTTGCCATGCTACCGGCATTCAGGCGGCAATCGGCAAGGCTTGCCTTAATTGCTGTCCCGAGGACGCTGCCTGCTGCATCAGTTGGTGCATGCAGCGATTTAAGAACTGCCATTGCTCAGCTGATGACCCGATGCGGTAAAAGCGCTGCAAGGCCTCCTCGGCCCAGGCTTGTGCCGGGAGACCGTCGACTTGTTGCAAAGCGCTCAACCGAGCCCACTGCGGCAGATACCAGGCCACATGTTTTCGAATACTTCGCAGTCCGCTTGCCTCCCCGTAGAAGCTGAGATGGTCCTCAAAATGCGCTTGCATGGCCACGCTCAGATCATCGAGACTGGGTTCGGCCAACAAGCGCTCACCAGCCAGTTCAGCCGCGATTTGCGCAAACAACCACGGCCTGCCCAGTGCAGCCCTGCCAACCATCAGGCCATCGCAGCCTGTTTGTGCCAGCACCTCGCGCGCTTTGGCGGCCGAGTCGATATCGCCATTGGCGATGACGGGAATCGACAGCGATGCCTTCACCTGGCCGATGTCTTCGTACGCTGCCGCACCGGAAAAGCCTTGCTCTCGGGTGCGTCCGTGCACGACGATCATGGATACGCCGATTGAAGCCATGGCCAGCGCAAGACTTCTCACGTTGCGGCTTGCGGTGTTGATGCCGGTTCGCATCTTGACGGTGACCGGGACTGGTTCGCGTCGATGCGCGAGGGCCTCCACAACGGCTTCGACGATTTCCAGGGCGAGCGATTCCTGTCCCATCAGCGCAGAGCCTGCAGCAAGCGCGCAGACTTTTTTGGCGGGGCAACCCATATTGATATCGATGATTTGGGCGCCCCGATCAGCGTTGTAGCGGGCTGCCTCGGCCATTATCAGTGGGTTGGCGCCGGCGAGTTGTACGGCAATTGGTGCGGGTTCACCCTCATGATTCAATCGCTGCGAGGTTTTGACGCTTTTCCATAACGCTGGGTTTGACGCTGCCATCTCGGAGACTGCATAGGCTGCACCAAAACGCCGGCACAGTTGCCTGTAAGGACGGTCAGTGACGCCCGCCATCGGCGCAACCAGCACAGGTTTCTCGATCCGGTAAGGGCCAATGCTGAGGGGCTTTAATGCCATGGTGGAAGGCCGTTTTGGAGCTGAGGCGATGTCATCATAGCAATCCCCAAGCTCATTCAATGCCATAAAGGCCAGGGCTCGCGCGGACCGAAGGCAAAAGTTTGCATGATGAATCGCTTGAACGGGTTGTGCGCTGCGAACTTCATTGCATGCGGGGCCCATGCTTGAAACCAGCATCGGGTGCTTTGTTTGGCAAGTTGATCGGTGATTTGCATCAATAGCCAGCGATCCCGCTGCCTGTGTTGCTCGAAAACGCGCAACGCGGTCATCAGGGCGCTGCTTGGCATCGATCTGGCCTGGCGATTGTTGTGCTGCAAGGTGACAAGACATCGGGCAAGTTCGGCGGCGTCTCGCAAACCAAGATTCAGGCCCTGGCCTGCGACAGGATGGAGACTTTGCGCAGCATTCGCGATCCATATATCCACCCGGTGTGATTCGGGGCTGATACGCAGCATCTGAGCCCTTGCGCGGCGCTTGAGTCTGATGCACTGCATGCTTTTGTCGAACGCGGTGATCTCAATGCCTTTTGGTAAGGCCATATTCAGTGTGCGCAGCACGGCGGTCTGGCCTGCCTGCGAATCGTTTTGTTGAAGGGCTCTGAATCGGTTTTCACACAAAACTTGTTCGGCACACCAAACCAGTTGCATTGCCCGGCTTTGCTGATCGGGCAGTAAAGCCAAGGGTCCCTCGGGCAGAAATCGCTCCAAAGCCCAACCCTGAGGGGCGCCCCTCACCTCAACCCGGCCAACAATCGCCGACTGATGGGGATCTGCTTCAAGCACCTCGTTGCCCGGGTCACCGTCAGCCCAGACTTTGATGCGCCAGACAGGCGAAGCATCGGATGGGTTTTGAACAACTCGCTCGAAAATAGGCTTGTCTTGCCGATGGCGATGTCGATCGGGCGCAGGCATTTGTAGGGCTTCTTTGAGAGGACCCATGCTCTCCTTCAAATGCTCAACCAGATTCGACCAGGTCACCACCCGACCGAGACGTTCAAGCCCGAGTTCGTCGTGGCGCATCACCAGTCCCTGGCCGATGCGGTCTGCGGTGAGCGTACCAATTTGTACTTCAACGCAGGCGATATCGGCGCCGCTAGGTAGCGAACCCGTGCAACGCTTGATCAACTGCAGTGAGCCGGCCGACAGGGCAAGGCTTCGCTGCGCGAGCGCGCCAAGCCTTGCAGCGTTTCCGCTTGGGTCCGGGATGCTTTCGCGCTCGGCTCCGCTTGGGCCCTCGGCTCCGCTTAGGCCATCGGCTCCGCTTAGGCCATCGGCCTCGCTTTCGCCCTGCCAGGCTATATCGCCCAGCCAGCCTTCGCGTTGCAGCATCCGGCGCAAAGCGAGCGCGCTAGGACCTTGGCCCTGGATGTCGAGGCTAAGCATCACCAGTTGCGCCTTGCAAAGCCGGCGCCGAAGGCTTTGCCTCGGTGCGTCTCAACCAGCTTTCGGCTTGGGCAAGTCGTTCAGGGGTGCCGACATCGAACCAGCAGCCTTGATGGTGAATCCCTAACCAGCGGCCTTGCACTTGAGCAGACTTCAAGATCGGGCCAAGTTTGGCGCTTTCACCCGGGCGGATTCCGGCGAATAGCTCAGGCCGGTAAATGCCGATGCCACTGAAGGTGAGTCGCTGCCCCTGAAGATCAAAATCCCCCTCCGGATGATGGCTGGGGTTGTCAACAAGCAGGCAACATGCGAGCAGGGGATCCTTGACAGCCGCCTTCGCTTCGAGCAGCTGACCCAATTTCAGGGCGTCCTTGAAGGGGAAATCGCAGACGATATCGGCATTTAAGACCAGAAAGGGTTCATTTCCCAGCATCGGCAAAGCCAAGGCGATACCGCCCGCTGTTTCCAGGGCCTGCGCCTCAGCAGACCATCGCACCTGCAAACCCCAAGCCGCACCATCGCCGATCGATGCAACCAGTTGTTCACCAAGCCAGGCATGATTAATCACCAGGTCGCGAAAGCCAGCGGCCGAAAGGGCGCGCAAGTGGCGATGAATCAGGGCTTCGCCCGCCACTTTGAGTAGCGCTTTGGGCATGCGATCGCTAAGCGGTCGCATGCGCTCACCGCGCCCTGCTGCAAGAATCATGGCTTTCACGTTGCGCCAACAATCACGGTTTTGGGTGCGCGAGGCATCCTCATGATTCGAGCCACTCGATCACCAGATCTGCAAGTGCTCCAAGTTCCTGGTAGCGCATCAGAACCGGCAACACATAGGACAAAACCACCGGCAAATCGGCCAGGTAGCGGTCTTTACCGTCGCGGTAGTAAAGCCTTGCAAAAATGCCAAGAATCTTCAAATGCCGCTGCAAACCCATCCACTCAAACTGACGCCAGAACTCCGGGAAGTCGGCAGCGACCGGCAGCCCCATTTTTTTCGCGGCCTCCCACCAGCGAATCAAGCCATCGAGCTGCACCTCTTCATCCCAGGCGATGTAGGCGTCACGCCAAAGCGAGACCAGGTCATAGGTGATTGGGCCAAGCACCGCGTCCTGAAAATCCAGCACACCGGGATTACGATCGCCTGCCAGTAACATCAAATTCCGGCTGTGAAAGTCGCGGTGCACATACACCTGCGCTTGGGCAAGGCATTGCGCGACGATGCAGTCAAAAGCCTCATCAATCACCTGCCTTTGTGCATCCGACAGCGTCTTGCGCTTGTGTTTGTCGATATACCAATGTGGCCAAAGTTCCATTTCATCGCGCAAACGCCGGGCATCATAAGGCGCAAGCACATCGCCTCGGCTTGCCAGCTGGATCGACTGCAAGGCCTTGCCAGCCTCACGATAAAGCGCGCTTGCCGTCGGGATACGCTGTTCGGCAGGCGTATGGTCTCTGAGCACATCCAGATAGGTGTGCGAGCCAAAGTCCTCAAGGAGCAGGAATCCCTGCGCAAGATTCTCTTCGTAAATGTTGGGCGTTGTCATGCCGGCAGAGCCAAAAAGTCTGGCCACGCTCACAAAAGGCCTCACGTCTTCCTGGGGCGCAGGCGCATCCATGACCACAAAGGTTTGCCTCTGATCGTCGCATTGCACCCGGAAATAGCGGCGAAAACTCGCGTCAGCCGATGCGACTTCGAGGCTTTCCGGCTTGAGTGCGTAGTCGGCTGCAATGGTCAGCAGCCATTGCTTCAGTGAGTCTTGACGCGGATCCATGTCAACAACGATTTGTCCTTGAACGGCTTCGATGAGCAAACCAATCGGTTTTTCAGAGCAGGCGATATCATAGACCGATGCGCGCTCCGCTTCGCTTGTTCATTTGCCTGCCTGGTCTTTACGCGATGCTGGGTTGGGCGCATGCTTCAAGCGAAGGTATCAGGCTTCGAATCGAAGCCGAACCTTCAGTTTTACTTGCAAAAATGCCTGGAAAGCGTCCGGTTTACGGCTGGGCCCTAGCCATCGAAGGATCCGTCGACGAGCGATTAAGCCTAAGGGGTGAGGCGCGCCTTCGACAGGCTGGCACTTCCTTGTCCGCTGATCAAATCGACTATGAGCACCAGAGCGACGACTTGCAGGCCAAGGGCCGTGTACGCATGGCAAAAGCGGGCACGATTGTTGAGGGCCCTGCCTTGCATTTAAAGCTCGATAGCCAAATCGGTTTCATGGACGAGGCGACGATTGCCATGCCAGCGGTTGGCGGCTTCGGATCAGCAAAACGGCTCGAGTTCGACGGACCGGGAAAAGTAAATTTGCTGCAGGCGATGTTCACAACCTGCCGCCCGGACGAAGCAGGATGGGTGCTTGAGGCCGACAAACTCAGGCTTGACCAGGACGGTGAGCAAGGCCAGGCCGAACGCGCCCGTGTGGTCTTTCAAGGTGCGGCGTCGCCGGTGATTCCAAGGCTCAGTTTTCCCTTAACTGACAGCCGTCGCAGTGGCTGGTTACCCCCTACGGTTGGGGTAACCTCGCGCACGGGGGCTGATGTAACCCTGCCCTATTACCTTAACCTTGCGATTAATCGAGACCTGACGTTATACCCGCGCCTGTCCTTGTTGCGCGGTGCCTCCCTGGGAGCCTGGGGGCGTTATCTGGAGCCCAAGGCCAGCGGTGAACTGCGGCTTGAGCTCAATCCCCAAGACTTGAAAACCGGCGATGCCCGTTATTACTGGTCAAGCCTGCACCGCTTCCAAGACCTGGCAGGTTGGAGCGGACAATGGGATGTGCGATCGGTGTCCGACGATCAATACCTTGTTGATTACAGCCGCAATATTATCGGCAGTTCGTTACGAAGTATTCCCCGCGCCGCGACGGCAACGCGAAGCCTCGGTGACGGTGCCTTAACCCTATCTGTTACAACGTATCAAAATGTTCTCGATGCAAGAACTTCCCCGCCTTACGAAGCGATCCCGCGTCTAGAGTGGCGCTGGTATCGTTTTGCAGACCCGGAAGCTGCTGACTGGGCAGGGCAAAGCTTTGATCGTGGCGGTTTGCTCGAAGTGGCGCGATTTCGAAGGCCTTTGATTGACTCTGTGGAAGGGTGGCGAACCGTCATCAATCCCAGTGTTCAAGCGCCCTGGAGGCAGGCATGGGGCTACGTCAAGCCAAGCTTGTCCTTGCATGCCACCGATTATCGATTTGTGCCTTCTGAGGCGCTCAATCGAAGCGGCTTGAGCCAGGGCCTCCTCGATCAAGCAGCCGCCCAGCGGGTGCTGCCGCAATTTTCAATCGATAGCGGGCTTTTTCTTGAGCGACGAATCAATCGGATTGATGGTCTGGAGCAGACACTTGAGCCAAGGATCTTTTACCTCTATGTGCCCTATCGCGAACAAAAACAACTGCCGATCTATGACACCGCTGTGGCCGATATCAGCTATGCTCAATTATTTGCCGAGAATCGCTTTGTTGGCCACGACAGGATCGCTGACGCTAACCAGCTGACTTTTGCGCTGAGTTCTCGGTTGTTGCGCAGTGAAAGCGGACGTGAGCTGTTTCGTGCAGCCACTGCCCTGCGTCATCACTTGAGTGCGCCGCGCTTGCAGATCGCGGGTCAGCCGCAGCTGACAGATCCGCAAACTGACCTGCTTATGGTCGCAAGTGGCAAGCCGCACAACGCCTGGAATTTGGACGGCGGCGTGCAGGTCGGTCTCACAAGCGGCAATTTGGCGCGTGCTTATCTCGGGACGCGCTATCAGCCCGACGAATTGCGACTTGCCAATGTGCAGCTGCGTTTTATTGAAAATCAGGTCGGCCAAATCGACGCGTCCTGGCGCTGGCCGATCGGAGGTTCCTGGTCCTTGCTCGGCCGAAGCAACTATTCGTTCCAGCGGAAAGTACTCAATCCAGTGAGCTTGCAAACCGTCGACGCCAGGCCCGGCGTGATTGAGGGATTGTTCGGTGCTGAACGTAAAGCTGATTGCTGGGCTTTCCGTACGGTGTTACAACGTTATGTGACAGGTCCCGATCTGTTTAACACCGCCATCTTTGTACAGCTCGAACTCAATGGCTTGGGTGGTATCGGAAATAACCCCTTTGATATATTGCGCCGGGGTATTCCCGGCTATACCAGGGCGCGCGAGCGTATCCCTGATTCTCCATTTTTTGCTTACGAATGAGATCGTGATGAACAATAGAAAAGTTCGGGCTGCAGCATGGTTGTTTGCGGGCTTGATACCGCTTTGGATCAACGCTTCAGCTTGGGGACAGGCGCTTGGCTTGAACCGGATTGCCGTGATTGTGAATGATGAAGCCATTACCGATTTGGAGGTTAAGCAGCGCATGACGCAGGCGCTCAGTATGCTCGCTGAGCGCGGTATCGCCGCGCCAGGTACCGATGTGGTGAGGCGACAGGTGATGGAACAAATGATTGTCGAGCGAGCAGGGCAGCAGCTCGCTAAAGACATGAACATGCGCATCGATGATGTCGCGGTTGACCGAGCGATTGACCAGATTGCCCGGAACAATCAGCTCGAGCGCGACGAGCTGCTGAGGCGTGCTGCTGCGCAGGGACGCGATCTAGCCAGTTTCCGTGAGGGTTTACGCAGCGAGATGCTCATGCAGCGCTTGCGCGAGCGTGAGGTTGATGCGCGGGTTCAAGTCAGCGAGGCCGATGTGGATGCTGTGCTTTCGTCGCTCGGTGCCTCAGCAAACACCGAGTATCAATTGGCACAAATCCTGATCAGGGTTCCGGAAACAGCAAGCTCAGAGCAAGTCGAGAGGGCGCGTGCGAGAATGATTGCCTTCAGACAGCAACTTGCAACAGGCGCAAATTTCGCCCAGCTTGCGGCAGCGAACTCCGAGGCGGCCGAGGCAAGCGCCGGTGGTGACTTGGGATGGCGCGCCGCAGAGAGACTTCCAACCCTTTTTGTTCGAGAAATCGAGAAACTCAAACCGGGTCAGCTCAGTCAGGTGATCCGAAGCGCTGCCGGATTTCATTTGCTTCGCTTAAACGATTTGCGGCAAGTTTCCTCAGCAGCCGGTCCGCCGGTTGCCCAGTGGCGTGCACGGCATATTCTGTTTCGGGTTAGCGAAACCTTGCCCGAAGCTGAAGCCCTGCGAAGGGCGCAGGATGTGGCCGCACGCTTAAAGGCTGGCGAAGACTTTGCCGAGCTGGCGAAGAAGAACTCGGCCGACGGCAGCGCCGCAAAAGGGGGTGATCTCGGCTGGTTGCTGCCGGGCGATACCGTCCCCGAATTTGAACGCGCCTTAAGTCGTCTCGATCTGAAGGAGATCAGTAACCCGGTGCGCTCGCCCTTTGGAATTCACATCATCGAAGTTCTGGAAAAAAGAACTGATGTGCCGCCTATCGAGCGCCAACGCGCGCAGATCAAGCAAGCCTTAAGGGAGAGAAAGGCTGAGGAGGCCTACGACACCTGGCTGCAGGAGCTCCGCGATCGTGCCTATGTGGAATATCGCGGCGAAACCAATTGATGGGGCTCGAGCTCTCAACGCCTCGGGCAAGAAAACGTTTTGGTCAGCATTTTTTGCATGATCACTCGGTGCTTGGCGCCATCCATGATGCCATCGGTCTGCAATCAAGCAGCCATTGCGTGGAAATCGGTCCGGGCAGAGGAGCACTTACCGAGGGTTTGATTGCATCAAGGCCTGCATCGCTCACGCTGATTGAAATCGATCGCGATCTTGCGGCCCGACTGCGAGGGCGTATTGACGCTTCACAATTAGGCTTTTGCAGCCTCATCGAAGGCGATGTTTTGAACTTCGATTTTATAGAACTTGCTACAAGGCTCGGGCATCGGCTTCATGTTGTGGGAAATCTTCCCTACAATATTTCGACGCCTTTGTTGTTCCATCTTATGGCACAACGAAAGGTGTTGCTCGATCAAGTTTTTATGCTTCAAAAAGAAGTGGTCGACCGGATTGTCGCCCCGGCGGGCAGCTCAGACTACGGGCGACTCAGTGTGATGATGCAGTCTAGTTACCAGGCTTGGCATCTGCTCGATGTGCCCGCCGAGGCTTTTAGTCCCGCACCCAGGGTGCTCTCGGCGGTGTTTCGTTTGATAGCGCTTGGTCCCTGTGAGTGGCCGCAACCGGGTGTGGATTTTCCCCAGGAAAGACTCGAAACACTGCTTCGTGTTGGCTTCGAGCAGCGCCGGAAAATGTTGCGGGCCCACCTCTTGCGCTGGCTGCAGCAACAAGGCGTGATGCCCGATGAGGCCAAAGCGCTCGGCTTTCAGCCCGAGGCAAGAGCGCAAGAAATTCCGGTGTCAGCCTGGTGCGCGATGGCGATGCGACTCGCTTAAGACCAGCCTTCGTAATTCAGGTCATGCTTTTCGTTCGATCAACTCAACTTTGTAACCATCAGGGTCTTCGATAAAGGCGATGACTGTCGTGCCGCCTTTAACCGGCCCGGCTTCACGGGTGATCCTGCCACCGGCAGCGCGAATCTTTTCACACTGGGCGTGCGCATCCTCGGTAAGCAGGGCAATGTGCCCATAGGCTGTTCCCAAGTCGTAATGATCAACACCATAGTTATAAGTGAGTTCGATTTCGGCTTGACCCTCTTGATTGCCTTGTCCATAGCCGACAAACGCAAGCGAGTACTTTTGATCGGGTCGATCGGTGGTGCGCAATAAATTCATTCCCATCACACGGGTGTAGAAATCAATCGAGCGCTGTAAATCGCCCACACGTAACATGGTGTGCAAGAGTTGCATCCTAGGTCTCCTTAGCAAGGGTGGTGCCCGGGTCGTGATCATGCCTTAAAACACGTCGTCGCTCACGATAATCGGGCAGCACCGATTCCACGATCGCCCAGAATCGCGCGCTGTGGTTGAGCTCTTTCAAATGGGCCAGTTCGTGAACCACAACATAGTCGATGAGTTTGGGGTCATGGTGAACCAAACGCCAATTCAGGCGGATCACGGCCTTTGAATTACAACTACCCCAGCGCGCCTTGGCCGAACTCAGCTGCCAGCGCGCAGGACCAAAACCAAGTTCACTCGAAAATCGCTTTATTCTGATGTCAAAGTCCTTGCGGGCTTCTTGCTTTAACCAGGCAATCAGGTGCTCGCGCGTGGCGGCCTCGCTGGCAAGCAAGACCAAGGAGTGATCCTTTTCCTGTAACAATCTAAAGCCTGATGATGGGTTCAGGCGAATGAGCACTTTTTGTCCCCAAAGCGGGATGCTTTTTTCGTCCCAATAGGCATCATATCGATCCTGTCGCGGCGCTGAGGGGCTTTCGATACGAGCCATATGCTTGAAGATCCACCCCGCTTTGTCGCGAAGCGCCTCTTCAATCGCAGCAAGACTCACCCAGGAGGGTGCGCTTACCTGAAGCCCATGTTCGGTGATCCTAAAACCGATTGTTTGTCTTGGTCGCCGAATCAGTGTGTAAGCAATGCTTTGATCGCGATAAATAAACACACGATCCTGAACCGAGGACTCAAGCGCTGGCGCTGGAACTTTGCGACCGAATAAATCGCCAAGCCAGCGCGAGATCCTTGAGCGCTTCAAGGCTTCCTCCGGGCCGGTAAGGTCATGTCGTTTGGGGGATAGCGCTCTGGATTTAAGACTCGCATCTCTGCTTCAATCCATTGGCGGACTTCTTCGGTGATGGCTTCGGGTGTCTTGCCCTGGGTCGTAATCGGATCGCCGATCGAGACGGTAATCAGACCGGGGCGTTTGATCCAACCCCCTTTGGGCCAGCACTCGCCGCTATTGACTGCGATCGGTACCACCGGTACCCCGGTTCTCAAGGCCAGTCTTGCGCCTCCGGTTTTATAGCGACCTTCGGTCCCCGGCTGTGTACGCGTACCCTCAGGAAACATCACAATCCAGCGGCGCTGCGCCAGCTTTTCAGCGCCCTGGCCCACCACCTGCTCAAAGGCATCGGCGCCTTTCGATCGATCAATATGGATCATTCGCAAGAGCCCCAGACCCCATCCAAAAAATGGAACCCATAACAGTTCACGTTTGAAGACAAACACCGCTTCGCGCGGCATATACGAAATCAGAAAAAAGGTCTCCCAGGTTGACTGATGCTTGGGCATGATGATTGCGGGACCATCGGGCAATTTCTCCCAGCCTTTAGAAGTCCAGCGCATACCGCAACACCATCGTCCGGCCCAAAGCATCGCTTTGGGCCAGCCCACGGTGAGGCGGTATCGCCAATGCAGGGGAAGCGGTGACCAGAGCAAGGTGAGAAAAGCAAAGGGGATGACCGTGATGAGCATCACCAGGCCAAAGAGCAGACTGCCAACAGCCGCTTTCATCGACTTAACCCTGAGCTGCAATGAAAACAGGCTGCCATCTTACGCAGGCTGAATCGCTTGGCGACGATTACAGCAGCGTTTCCGCAAATGCCATCAGATCGTCATAGACCTGGGTGCCGTCGGGAATCAAGCTGCCCTGTTCGAGGGTTTGCATGCCATTGCCTGTGCGTACCAGCACGGGTTGCATTCGCGCGGCACTTGCGGCCTGTAGATCACGCAGGCTGTCGCCAACAAAGGCCTGACCGGTGAAGTCTGCGCCGAAACGATCCGCCGCCTCGAGCAAGAGGCCCGGCTTCGGTTTCCTGCAAGCGCAATCATCCATGGCGCGATGCGGGCAAAAAAACACGGCTTCGATCCGACCGCCCTGACGTTGCACCATATCGTGCATTCGGGCGTGTATGCGGTTAAGCGTTGCCAGATCGAAAAGGCCCCTGGCAAGGCCCGCCTGATTCGTGGCCACGGCAATACGCCAACCCGCTTGGGTAAGAAGCGCAATCGCCTCTAGACTGCGAGGAATCGGCGTCCATTCCTCGGGTGTTTTGACATAAGCTTCAGAGTCAACATTGATCACACCATCGCGATCAAGCATCAGAAAACGCGCCGGCATCATGCTCTCGCTTCACTGAGCGCCGACAAGTCGGCAAGCTGATTCATCATGCCATGCAGCACGGCGAGCAAAGCGATCCGGTTGCGGCGCAGCTTCGGGTCTTCAGCCATGACCATGATCGATTCAAAAAATTGATCGACTTCAGGTCTTGCTTCGGCAAGCAGCGTGAAGACAGCAGCATCCTCATGGTTGGCCATCGCAGCTTCGATTTGCGGCTTGAGCTGACAAACCCGCGCCCAAAGCGCAAGCTCAGCGGGCTCCTGAAGGCAAGCCTCATCGACGGGGCCTTCTTGTTCATCGCCTTGTTTGCGCAACAAATTGCCGATACGGCGATTGGCAGCAGCCAGTGAGCTCGCTGCCTCCTGCTTGCTAAAGGCTTGTAAAGCTTCAAGCCGTTCGTGGAGGCGATACAACCGGGGTTGTGGTCGGGCGAGCAGGGCCTGCACGAGGTCCTGAGCCCAGCCTTGTTCACGCAGGTAAACAGCGAGCCGATCGTTGAAAAATCGCATCAGGTCAGCGCTGGCACTGGCATGGGTTTGGCGCTCAGCCAGGCCGCGCAAGCCACAGTCGATCAGTTCGGGCAGACTCAAATCGAGTTTTCGTTCAAGAAGCATCCGCAATACCCCAAGGGCCTGGCGTCGCAGTGCAAAAGGGTCCTTATCACCGGTGGGCAATTGACCGATTGCAAAAAGCCCGCACAGTGTTTCCAGTTTATCGGCAAGCGCGAGCACGGTGCCCAGGGGGGTTTTTGCCAGCGCGTCACCGGCGAATCGGGGCAGGTACTGCTCGGCAATCGCATCGGCCAGTGCGGCATCTTCGCCGTCAATGAGGGCGTAATAGCGCCCCATGATGCCTTGCAATGCTGGAAATTCACCCACCATAGCAGTGAGTAAATCGGTCTTTGCAAGCAGGGCTGCGCGTGTGGCAAGCGTGGCATCAAGCGCGCCTTGGCTTGCAATCCAGGCCGCGATCGAGGCAACGCGCTGAGCGCGCTCGGCCTGACTGCCCAGTTTGGCGTGATAGATCACCTGCTCGAGTTGCGGTAACCGCGCCTCAAGCGTTTGTTTTTGATCCTGTTGAAAGAAAAAGCCTGCATCGGCAAGCCTCGGTCTAACCACGCGCTCGTTGCCATCGATGATGAGCGAAGGATCATCCACGGTCATGTTAGACACGATTAAAAAGCGTGGCAGCAGTTTTTCCTGGGCGTCGAATAGAGGAAAGTACTTCTGGTTTGTGCGCATGGTGAGCATCAGACACTCCTGCGGCACTTTCAGAAAGTCATCGTCAAACTTGCCGCAGTAAACCGCGCCTCGCTCCACCAGTGCGCTGACTTCTTCAAGCAGTGAGGCACTAACCTGGTCCTCTCCCAGGTGGGCATCAAGTGCTTTTGCTTGCGCCATCAGCGCTTCATGGATCGCCGCCTTGCGCTCATCCATGTCGACGATGACCGCGCCCTCATGCCTCAGGATTGATTCATAGTGGTCTGCATGATCGATGTACAGGCGCGCTGCACCCTGAAAACGATGGCCCTGGCTGAATCGGTCCGCTTCAAGCCCGAGCAGCTTAACCGGCAGCAGGCGTTCACCGTGTAAGACCGTTAAGGCATGGGCCGGTCGCACAAAACTTACGGTACGCTGCCCGTCAGCGAGTTGATATTGCATCAGTTTGGGGATGGGCAAATCCGAAATCGCCTTGACAATCACTGATTCTAGGCCTTCATCAAGTGATGCGCCTGGCTCGGTATGCCTGAAAGCGAAGACAGTCTGTTTGCCATCGTTTACCCGCTCCAAGGCATCGATGCTTGCACCTTGGCGCGCGGCCCATTTGATCAAGGCCTGCGTCGGTTTGCCGTCTGCATCGAGTCCGATCTGTATCGACGGTCCTTTGGCCGATCGCTCCCGTGCCAAACCCTTGGATCGAACCTCGCGAACCAGCAAACCGAGCCTGCGCGGCGTTGCAAATCGCTTGTATTGCCCTGTCTCCACGCGATCAATCCACTGATGCGTAAGCAGCCCTTCAAGGATCGAGGCGCTGAATCGCTCTGAGAAAAGCCTTAACGATTTCGGTGGCAATTCCTCGGTGAGCAGTTCGATCAAAAGGCTAGCTGTTTGCGGGTGCGGGATCGATTGCACCGATGAATCAGGCTTGATTTGCCGCTCACTCATGGTTTTCTGCCTGCACTGGGCGCATGGGAAACCCAAGCGCTTCGCGGGCATCGTAGTAGGTTTGAGCGACCTTGCGGGCTAGGGTGCGAACGCGTCCGATATAGGCTGCGCGTTCCGTGACTGAGATTGCGCCGCGTGCATCCAGCAAATTGAAACTGTGCGAGCACTTCATCACCATCTCGTAGGCGGGTAGGGCAAGTCGATGCGCAATGAGCTTTTGCGCCTCGGCCTCGTAGGCGTCAAACTGGCTGAGCAGCAGGCTGGTGTTGGCAAGTTCAAAGTTATACCGTGACTGTTCGACCTCATTTTGGTGAAACACATCGCGATAGCTTAAACCCTCGGTCCAGCGAAGATCGTAGACCGACTCAACGCCTTGCAAGTACATGGCAAGACGCTCCAGGCCATAGGTGATTTCGCCGGTGATCGGCTGGCATCGAAGGGAGCCGACCTCTTGAAAGTAGGTGAACTGGGTCACTTCCATGCCATTGAGCCAGACCTCCCAGCCCAGACCCCAGGCGCCAAGGGTTGGCGATTCCCAGTCGTCTTCCACAAAGCGGATATCGTTTTTTTGCATGTCGATGCCAAGCGCGCGCAGCGATCCCAAATAGCGCGCCAAAATATCGGTGGGCGAGGGTTTCAGTACCACTTGATACTGGTAATAGTGCTGCAACCGGTTCGGATTTTCCCCGTAACGGCCATCCTTGGGGCGGCGCGAGGGCTGCACATAGGCAGCCTTCCAGGGTTCCGGACCAATAGCGCGCAAAAACGTCGCGGTGTGAAAAGTGCCTGCGCCAACTTCCATGTCGTAGGGTTGCAGCAGCGCGCAGCCTTGTTCGTTCCAATAGGCTTGAAGCCTGAGGATAATGTCTTGAAAGCTTGGGTTCATGGTTCGATTTTAATCCCTCCGCCCGATGATGCTTCAAACCGGGCAAGGCATAAGGCCAAGACAAGCATAGCGCCGAGCAGCATCAGGGTGCCGCCCAGTCCGTAGCGCGCAAAAGGGGTCATGCCATGCGTTGGTTGCACGCTTGAGATCAACACTTCCTCGCTCAGATGGGGCAGCTTGGCCAGCACCTGCCCGTCTGCTGCGATTGCTGCGGTGGCGCCAGTATTGGTGGCGCGCAGCATCGGACGCTGCAATTCCAGACTTCGCATGCGGCTGATTTGCAAATGTTGGTGCAAAGCATGCGAGTCACCGAACCAGGCGAGGTTACTGGCATTAACCAGGATATGGGCGCCTTGCTGGACCTGCATTGCGATGGTTTCGGGGAAAAGGTCCTCGTAACAAATATTAAAACCAACAAGGCGACCGGCCACGGGATGAACGGGGGGCGGGCCTTTGCCAGGGTCAAAGTCGCCCAGCGGTATGTGCATTTGATCGACAAACCAGCGAAATCCAGGTGGCACAAACTCGCCAAAGGGCACCAGATGTCGTTTGTCATAGCGGCCAAGCCATTGCCCCTGTGCTTGCATTAAAACCAGGCTGTTGCTTCGTACCGGCAGGGTTTCGCCGAATTCAATGTCCCTGCCAAGTGGCATGCCCAGGGCGAGCACACCGCCTTGTTGTTGCAGCGCGCTGAGTAGTTTTTCGCGGCTTTCAGTAGGGCTGTGTGCCCAAGGACTGATCCAGGCGGTCTCGGGGCTCACGCTTAAATCGACTTGCGCCTGTAAAAGCATCTTGACCAATCGGTCCTGCTGCTCGAGAAGGCGGGCGACATCAAACTTTTGCAGCTGCGACACATTGGTCTGCATCAAGAGGCTTCTGAGCGGTTGGCCGATCGCTTTCACCCAGTTGTGTTGCAAGAGCATGCTGATCAGCACCAGCGCGGCAAGGGCGATGAGCAACGGGCGCTTGCCGCGTCGCAAAGCGGCAAGCCAAAGCGACACGCAAATCGCCAATGCACTGATGCCATAAACGCCGACCCAGGCTGCCCAGTGGCTCAACACACCGTCGACGTGCGCATAGCCCACCGAAAGCCAGGGAAATCCAGTGAAAAGGCTTGCACGCAAGAGCTCAAAAATGCCCCAGAGCCCCCCGAAGCACAATCCTGCGCCCAGGTCGGAACCTACCCAGCCCCGCAGGACAGCTCGCCGATAGATGACATAGGCTGCAGTACCAAAGAGCGCAAGATAAGCACAAAATCCAAGCAGCGCAGCTGCTGAAAGCGCCTGTGGCATGCCGCCGTAGCGCGTCATTGAAAGATGCAGCCAAGACAGCCCGATGACCAGGGTGAGGCCATGGAAGTAGAAAAACAAAAGCCCGCTGCGTTTGGCATGCCGCTCAATCACCAGGAGCGCAGCCGCAAAACTCAAGACCTGCAGGAGTTCGTGGTGAATCGGCCCGAAGCTTAGCGCTTGAACGCTCGCCGCGAGCGAGAGGGCGACGAGGACCAAGGGCAGCTTCGTGGTCACGCCTTTGCGTCCATCGCCTTATAAGGATCAGGCATACGCAGACGCGCCATCAGCTGAATTTCCTTGGCCTCCATGAGGCTTGCCATGGCAGGCTGTTCATGGTCCATCCCACGGGCATGCAAAACCCCGTGAATCAGCAAATGTGCCAAATGCTGCGCCATCGGTAGACCTGCGCGCACGCATTCGGCCTCAATCACCGGCAGGCAGAGAATAATGTCAGCCTCCCAAGGCGCAGCCTGCCTGTAGGCGAAAGTCAACACATTGGTCGCTTTATCGGTCTTGCGCCACTGCGCATTGAGTTGCCGGCCCTCTTCGGTAGCGACCAAACGCAAATTCAAACGGGCAGGTTCGCCCTCAAGCGCGAGCTTGACCCACCGCCTGAGGCGTGGCGTTGGCACCGGCCACCGAGCCACACCATGGCCTCGTTGCAGGGTGATTTCAGTGTTCAAGCCTGGCTTGGCGTTCATAGGCATCGACGATGCGGCCGACCAGGGGATGGCGAACAACATCGGAGCTGTCAAACTCGGTGAACGCAATCCCCTTGACCTGATCGAGAATTCGTCGCGCATTGATCAAACCACTCACGCTGCCCTTGGGCAAATCGATCTGCGTTGGATCACCGGTCACCACGGCTCGCGAACCAAAACCCAGCCTGGTCAAGAACATTTTCATTTGCTCTGCGGTCGTGTTCTGCGCCTCATCGAGAATGATGAAGGCGTGGTTCAGTGTGCGTCCGCGCATGTAGGCCAGTGGCGCGATTTCGATGCTTTGGCGTTCCATCGCTCGATTCACCCGCTCAAAACCCATCAGGTCATAAAGCGCATCGTAAAGCGGTCTCAAGTAAGGGTCGACTTTCTGCGCGAGATCGCCGGGCAAAAATCCGAGCCGTTCGCCCGCCTCGACGGCAGGGCGGGTGAGGATGATTCGCTTGACTTGTTCGCGCTCCAGGGCGTCGACGGCGCAAGCGACAGCCAGATAGGTCTTGCCGGTTCCCGCCGGGCCAATGCCAAAACTCAGGTCATGGCTGAGGATATGTTGCACATAGAGGCGCTGATTTGGGGTGCGCGGCTGCAAGTCGCTGCGTTTGGTCTGCAATCGGATCTCGGCCTGGGCAGCCACAGCTTCGGTACTGACGATTCCCGGCTGTTGGCTTGTAGGCGCACCAGCAAAGGATTTGCCGCCAGGAGCCGGGTCGGTATGGCCTGCCGAGGATTCAGGCCCTGAGAGGGCGTTGGGTTGAGCAACTGCGAAGGGGAGGTCTTGCTCACGCAAGCTGATCAGGCCCAGGGCGATGTCATCATCTTCGAGCGCACGGCTTGCCCGGGCATAGAAAAACTGTAGCGCTACAATCGCTGTATCAGCGTCCTGGCTGAATCCCTTCACCAAAAACACCGCTTGCTGGCGACGGATACTGACATCGAGCGTTGATTCGATATGCCTCAGGTTTGCATCAAGCGCGCCGCAGAGGTTGGCAAGACGACGATTATCAACAGGCTCTGGTTTCCAGCGTCTTGCCGCGGATTTGCGCTGTGTCATGCCATGGCTCTGGCTTCCAAGACTTCGCCCCGCAAGGAGTGAGGGAAGGCTTCGGTGATACGCATGGCGATCATCGAACCAATCAGTTGTCGATCACCCGGAAAATTCACGATACGGTGATTCGCGGTCCGCCCGCAGAGTTCCTCAGGATGACGTTTGGAAGGCCCTTCGACAAGCACTGTTTGCAGGCTGCCAACCATGGCTTGCGAATGCGCCTGACCTTGGGCGTTGAGTAAATCCTGCAAACGAGCAAGCCAGGCGAGCTTGGTTGCCTTGCTGATCGGATCCTCGAGATCGGCTGCCGGCGTGCCAGGGCGTGGGCTGTAAACAAAAGAAAAGGACTGGTCAATTTGCAAATCGCGCACCAGATTCATCGTGGCTTGAAAATCCTCCTCGGTCTCGCCGGGAAAGCCGACAATAAAGTCTGAACTCACAGAGATTTGGGGGCAGGCTTTGCGTAGGCGTCGAATGATTGATTTAAATTCCAGTGCGGTATAGCCCCGCTTCATCGCAGCCAGCACACGATCGGAGCCTGCTTGCACTGGCAAATGGACATGCGCTGCCAATTGGGGGATTCTGGTGTGTGCTTCGATAAGCCTTTGTGTGAACTCTCTGGGGTGAGAGGTGGTATACCGAATACGCAAGATCCCGGGAATCTGCGCCACCATCGCCAGCAAAAGGCTGAAATCGGCTGTTTCGCCTGGCTCAATCAGGTCGACCGGAACGGCGCCTGCCCAGGCGTTGACGTTTTGTCCCAGCAGGGTTACTTCGCGAACGCCTTGGCTTGCTAATTCGGCGACCTCGGTCAATACATCCTCCATCGGACGCGATACCTCTTCCCCGCGGGTGTAGGGCACCACGCAAAAGCTGCAATATTTGCTGCACCCTTCCATGATGGATACAAAAGCGGTAACACCTTCAACACGTGCCGGCGGCAGGTGGTCGAATTTCTCGATTTCCGGGAAACGGATATCGACCTGAGCCTTACCGCTTGATCGGCGCTGCGCGATCAACTGTGGCAGGCGATGAAGGGTTTGCGGTCCGAACACCACATCAACATAGGGCGCGCGCTTAACGATAGCCTCGCCCTCCTGGCTTGCCACACAGCCGCCGACGCCAATAATCAATTCAGGGCGTTGTTGTTTCATCGCTCGAACCCGTCCTAAGTCCGAAAACACCTTTTCCTGGGCCTTTTCACGGACCGAGCAGGTGTTGAATAAGACGATGTCGGCCTCTTGAGGCGTCTGGACCAGCTCGGTAGCTTCATGCGCGGCAAGTACATCGGCCATTTTGGCGGAGTCGTACGCGTTCATCTGGCAACCGAAGGTCTTGATAAATAACTTTTTTCCCATGCACGAACTGTATCAAGTATGGCGGTCGATAAAGGCGAGAATCGTATCAATCATCGCATGCGCATCTTGCCGACCAAGGTCGATCAGTGCGTTGGTGTAGCCTCGTTCAAACAGCAAATAACTCAGTAAGACAGCGCCAGGTGCCTCGGTGGCGCCGACCCGACCGAAAAGCTTGCGCAGCATCCAAGGCAAATGGAACCTGAAGTTTAGGGCAATCGGCTCCAAGGCCTGGCTCGGATTAATCTGCAGCAACTCAACCTCGCGCAGACCGCTTTGTGCTTTGGTTTGTGGATCAAGCAGCCCGATCACCTCGTTGGTTCGAGCCAGCTGCTCAGCGTCCGATGAGAGACTGTCCAGAAAAATGCCGGCAAGCGCATGGCCGCCAATTTGCGCAAGCGAAGGCTGTGTGCTTAGCCTTTGCTCATACGGGGCTGCATCCTCGCTCGTTGAACGGGTACCGATCGCAAGCACCGCTTTCGCACCGAGGTGAATCGCCGGGCTGATCGGCGCAACCTGTAGCATCGCGCCATCACCGAACCACTGCATCTGACCTTCGATAGGAAGCGCCACCGGTGGGAACAACACCGGAATAGCGCTTGATGCGAGCAAATGTTCAATCGTGATCAAGGTCCGGATTGCTTTGCGCCTGGCGCGATGCCAGGGTTGAAGCGTCCGGTGGGCGCTATAAAAAGTGAGGTGCTCGCCGCTGCTGTAGCTCGAAGCGGTGACGGCAATCGCATGTAAACGCCGTTGTTCGAGCTGCTTGTCGATCTGGCTCAAGTCGAGTTCACGACTCAAAAGCCTTCGCAAGGGTGAGGTGTCCAAAAGCGCCTTTGGCGTATGTCCGCTGAGCCAGCCAAGCGTGAGTGCGCTCAGCCACTTGCTGGTTGATGCGGCAAGGCCCAGGCTGTCGGCGACGAACACCTGTTGGGCCCGAAAACTGCTCCAAATACGCTCCAGTTGCAGAACGGCAGGCAGAAAACCATCGGGATGGCTTGCGAGCGTTGCAACATTCAATGCCCCGGCAGAGGTGCCACACAGGATCTTGAAAGGATGCGCTTGGTCCGCCCTAAGCCTCTGGCCTTGATCAAAGCCTCGTGCTTGGTCGACCTGCTGGCGCTGTTGTTGGTCAAACATCGGGTTTTGTGCCGCTAAAGCCAGCGCCTGGTTTTCCGCCCGCCTGCGCAAAGCGTGCGCAATGGCGACCAGTACCCCCACCTGATAGGCCGCGCGAGCACCGCCACCGGTCAGCAATAGTGCAATCATCGGTCTAGAACCAAGAAAGTCAGGGTGTTGCTTGGTCTCATGCGGGCCGTCGGATGTGGCGCGCCATCTCGCTATGATGCATGGTGTTGTCTGATCGATTAACGTTTTTCGGGATCTTGAATCATGGGTACAGTACCTCAATCCAAACGGTTTGAAGCTGGCGGTTATTTTTACTTGCCTGCGGTTTTTCAATACTCGGGCGGCGTTGCGGCGGCTCCGGGCTTTGCCATGGTTCGCCAGCGATTCTCAAAGCCGCTACCGCTTGACCAAGCCTTTGCAGCCCTTGAACAGCACCTCGCTGCAGTCGGGCGTCCCTTAACCGCCTTTGCGCATTGTGAGTTGCGTTCGCCAGCCCCATTCAGCGAACAAGGTTTTGTGGACTTCAACCGGGCCTATGTGCAGCGGCTGCAGTCATGGGGCTTGTTCGACGGCGGGGATAGTCAGGACAACCCGGTTGCCCGAACCAACGTCTGTCCGATGTATGACCCGCCGGCTGCGCCGGCCATGTACGCCTTTTCCTACACGGTCCCAGCGACTGACAAGCACTCGGGGGGCTTTATGGTTGCAGGCAGCGGCGAGGCCAGCGAAAAAGCAGGTGAGCCCTATCACGCCAGAATCGTTGCCCTGCACGACAACTCGCCAGAGGGTTTGGCGCGCAAAGTTGACAACGTTATTGAAACCATGCGCTTAAGGCTGGCAGGGCTGGGCTTTGACTGGTCCGATGCCAATGTCGCTCAAATTTATACCGTCCAGAACATCGGTCATCTTGTGGGGCCGCTGATGGCAGCACGGGGTATTGCGCCCGCTGGCCTTTGCTGGCACTACGCAAGACCCCCCGTTCAAGGCCTCGATTATGAGATGGACGTTCATGGCGCCGCATCCGACAGCTTGATTCGCGTGGCTGATTAACAACCCCGGGCAGCCTGCTAGCGCCAATCCGCTGTGTCTGAGGCAAACAGTCGGGGCTTTACCGCATCAGAAACCCTTCATAGCCTTTTGCTTTGATCGCATCGCATTGTTTTCGGTAGTGCGCCATGCCGCCGGCGTAGGGCATGAAAACGCGCGGTTTGCCTGGGATGTTTGCCCCGAGATACCAAGAGTGCTTCGCTTTGGGCAGCAGGGTCGCCGCAGCGGCACGATTCACCTCCTGCATCCATTGCTCGCTCGCTTGTGCCTGCGCTTCAATATGCTGCAGGCCCTGGGCGCGCATATGGGCGATACAGTCGCTGATCCACTCGACGTGTTGCTCGATGGCAACCGGCATGTTCACCAACACGCCAGGGCTTCCAGGTCCGGTGACCATGAAAAAGTTTGGAAAACCAGGTACTTGCAGACCCAGGTAGTTCAGAGGCCCTGCCTGCCAGGCGTCTTCGAGTTTCTGTCCGTGTCGCCCTTGAAGCTTGAGGTTCAAGACGGGCCTGGTCATCGCGTCGAAACCGGTGGCAAAAACGATAGCGTCGAGCTCGTAGCGGGCATCTTTGGTTTGTACGCCGGTTTCAACAATCGAGGTGATCGGGTTTTCCCGAATATTGACCAGATCAACATGATCCCTGTTATAGGTTTCAAAATAATCGGTATCGATCGGCGGGCGCTTGGCTGCGAACGGGTGATCGATGTCGCTGAGCATGCTTGCCTTGCTCGGGTCCTTCACGATGGCTCGTATTTTTTGTTTGATGAATTCGGCTGCAGTCTGGTTGGCGGACTCACTGCTTAGCAGATCCTTAAAGCTCGCTCGAAAACGCAGCCCACCTTTTTCCCAAGCGCGCTCGTAAACCTCGCGGCGTTCTTCATCTGACAAGGAAAGTGCGAGGGTTTCACTGATATAAAAAGGATGTCCGTTTGGGGTTGCATGCATGATGGCTCGAATCTCTTCCGGGTGCTCCTTGCAATAAGCTTTGAAGGCATCGTCGAGTGGGCCGTTGTGAGCGGGAATGCTGTAGTTGGCGGTACGCTGGAAGACAGTCAGCGCCTTGGCCTGTTGTGCAATCACCGGAATCGCCTGAATGCCTGTCGATCCAGTACCTATAACACCAACCCGAAGCCCTGTGAAATCAACGCCTTCGTGCGGCCACTGGCCGGTGTGGTACCAGTGTCCCTTGAACCGCTCAAGCCCTGGTATGTTCGGGATGTTGGCTGAGGAAAGATTACCCACGGCAGAGATTAAAAACTGGGCCCTGTATCGATCACCGTTGTCAGCGCAGACTTCCCATCGATTGGCCTGCTCATCGTAGTGAGCCGATAATACTTTGGTATTGAAGCGAAAACTGCGCTTAAGATCATAACGATCTGCTACAAAATTCAGATAACGCAAAATCTCCGCATAGCCTGGGTAGCGTTCGCTCCAGGTCCAGGATTTCAGTAATTCATCGGAAAAATAATAGGAATAGGAGTGGCTTTCCGAGTCGCATCGCGCGCCCGGGTAGCGGTTCCAGTACCAGGTCCCTCCAACGCCTTCGGCCATCTCAAGCCCGAGTACCGACAAGCCGAGGCGGTCGCGAAGGCAATGCATTTGATACATCCCCGAGAAACCGGCACCAATAATGATGGCATCGAGTTGATCTTGTGCTTGTTCGTTTGCGCTCACGCTATGCTCCAGGTTTGTTTCGGGCGCCGTCCAATAAGGTCTTTGGCGCTAATGATGCAAGATACCGGAGCCTAGTGCCCGCTTCGGCTGGCCGCAAGTGACAAAGCAATTGAATCTGAAACACATGCCGATGGAGCGCCCATGACGCTTGAAAATGAAAAAAAAGCCCAAGCAGGCATTGCCTCATCAAACGGGCCTCAAAGCAGCGATCTTATGACTGCGGTGCAAAGAAGCCATCAAGCCCTGCCTCGGGTCGGATGGATCGGGACGGGCATCATGGGTCAAAGCATGGCGGGGCACTTGCTCAAGGCTGGCTATCCGCTTCGTGTTTACAACCGCAGCAAGGCAAAAGCGCAAACCCTGATCGATACCGGCGCTATCTGGCACGACGACCTGGCTTCGCTGGCCGAGCAATCGGAGATTCTCTGCACCATGCTTGGCTATCCGAGCGATGTCGAGTCGATCTACTGGGGTGGCCTGGGCTTGGATAAACCCGAAGCGAATAGTCTGTTCGGGTCCATGCGCCAAGGTGGTCTACTCATCGACTTCACGACATCAAGTCCTGCCCTGGCCAAAAGAATCGCCCTTCAAGCCGATAAGCTTGGCCTGAGCAGCCTGGATGCGCCGGTCTCAGGCGGTGACATTGGTGCGCGACAGGCCAAGCTCTCGATCATGGTAGGCGGCGATCCGGCTGCCTTCGATCGGGCTCGCGACCTCTTTGCCTGTATGGGCCAGCAAATCGTCTTGCAGGGGCCTGCTGGTTTCGGTCAGCATACGAAAATGTGTAACCAAATCGTGATCGCCTCAACCCTCATGGGTGTTTGTGAGGCAATTGCTTATATGAACCGAAGCGGACTCGACCCCAGTCTGGTCATGCAGTCGATCGGTAGTGGTGGCGCGGCAAGTTTTCAGCTCAACACCGTGGGGGCAAAAATCTTGCGCGGCGACTTTGAGCCAGGCTTTTTCATGGAGCACTTTGTTAAAGACATGGGCATTGCGATCGAGGAAGCGGAAAAGATGTCGCTCAGCTTGCCCGGTCTTTCCCAGGCAAAAGCTTTGTACGACCGCTTAATCGACCAAGGCTATGGACGGCGCGGAACGCAGGCCCTGATGCGGGCTTACGACTGAGTTCCTGCCGTGTTGGTCGCAGCGGGCCGCAGCAGGTTCAGACGAGGCTTGCTAGGCCGGCTCAAAAACGCCTTTGCCGCTGGTCTGTTGATCAAAGAGCGCATAGGCTTCGGGCGCCTGATCAAGCGTCCAACGATGGGTAAAAAGCTGATCGAGATCAACGCCTCGGTCGGCGACATACTCAGCACAGGCAGCCTGGCCGACGGTAGAAAAGGTCCATGAGCCGATCAGCGTGACCTGGCGTCGCAACAAATCGGGACTCACATCAAGCGTCACGCTATCGCCTTCGCCGACAAAACAGGCCTTGCCCCAGGTGCGAACGCAGCGAACTGCCTGGACCCGTGCCTTGGGCGAGGAGGAGGCATCCACCGAGGCATGAGCACCTCGTCCATGAGTGTGGTCACGAATAGCACTCACCACATCGTCAACTTCCGCCGGGTTGATCAAGATATCGGCGCCGAAAGCTTTTGCGCGTTCAAGTCGCTCCTGGCTGGTATCGAGCGCAATCACCCGTGCGCCCATTTCGGCTGCGAGCAAGGTGACTGAAAGACCGACAGGGCCTTGTCCAAAGACGGCAATGGTTTGATCACCCGTCAGTTGAAGTCGTTGCAAGGCGCCCCAAGCGGTTCCCGTGCCGCAAGAGATGGCGGCACCCGCCTTAAAGCTTAGGGCATCGGGCAGGGGCACGAGGGTGCGTGCTGGGCACTTCATGTAGCGGGCATGCGCACCATGACCCGTGGCGCCGTAGACTTCGGCAACACCATCCACGCAAAGCTGCATCCAGCCGGTTGAGCAATGATCACAAACGCCACAGCCGCGATAGTGATGCTGCATCACCCGCATCCCTTCCCTTGCCATGGCAGGGGATACACCGGCGCCAACGGCGGCCACAACACCACAAGGCTCGTGGCCGCCAATCAGCGGGAAGGGGACATTACCCAGACCCAGCGAGGCCGCACCGCCCGCAGCCCGGTAAAACTTAAGATCCGAGCCGCACATGCCCGATGCTTTGATCTCGAGCACGACTTCGCCCGGACCCGGTGTGGGGTCGGGGAAATCCATCAACTCAATCTTGCGGTTGCCGCAAAACACAACACCTTTCATCGATAGCCTCCGTCGGCCATCACCACTTGCCCCATGAGGTAAGGCATGGTGAGCAAATGCACGGCACAACGTGCCATCTCCTCGGGCTCGGCCCAGCGCTTCATCCAAATCTTGGCTGATTCTTTCTCGCGGACATCGGGCGGCAATGTGGCATTCAAGTCGGTGTTGATCCAGCCTGGTGCGAGCGCATTGACGCAAATCTGCGATTCGGACAAGTGCTCAGCTGCAGTGCGCACCAGCATATTGGCAGCTGCCTTTGATGAGTCATAGTGGGCCGAGACCGGATCCTGGCTATTGATGCCATTGGTGGAGGTGACGAGCAGAATCTTGCCTCTGAAGTCACCGCGCACCGGGTTTTGCTTCATCGCCAGCGCAGCATGCTTGGTCACAAGAAATGCACCGGTGGTGTTGGTGTTGAGAACCGTATCCCATTCGGTCTGGGTTTGATCAAAAAAGTCGGTGTTGGGCGAAACGCCCGCACTATGGATCACATAGTCAACCCGAATCCCTGCCTTGGTGATTTGCTCAAAAAAGGACGCAACAGATGCTTCGGTCCCAACCTCACAGGCAAAGGCAGCGACTTTGACTGATTTTCCCCCCGAGGCCGAACGGATGCGATCAAGCGCCTTTTCGGTTTTGTCTGGACGGCGACTTGCCGACACCACGACATCGCCCCCGCACTTAGCAATAAGTTCGGCACAGGTTAAACCGATGCCGCTTGCCCCGCCTGTAATGACAGTCGTGGTACCGCTGAAATCAAAAACTGCCTGCCCCATGGTGACCCTCCTCGATGCGATGGGTTGATTGTTATTGTCAGATCGTTCTTAAATGGCCAATCGATTTAAACCATCGAGGGCTGCGGTTTTATAGCACTCAGCCAGCGTCGGGAAGTTAAACACAGCGTCGGCAAAATAATCGATCGATCCATTATGGGCCATCAATGTTTGGCCAATGTGAATGAGTTCACTTGCGCCTTCACCCATGATGTGCACACCAAGCAATTTCTTGGTGTCGGGGCTGAAAATAATCTTCAGCATGCCTGTGCGATCGCCGATGATCTGGCCGCGAGAGATCTCGCGATAATTGGCCTTGCCGATTTCATAAGGGATGCCTGCGGCCGTGAGTTCGTCTTCGTTTTTGCCGATCGTTGATATTTCAGGAACGGTATAAATGCCGTAAGGAAATAGTCCGATACCACCTTCATGGTCCACGCGCAAACCAAAGGCGTGACGGCTTGCGGCCCGCCCTTGTTCGTAGGATGTTGAAGCGAGCGAGGGAAAACCGATGACATCGCCCACAGCATAAATATGCTCGACGTTGCTTTGGAAGTGCTCGTTGACTGGAATGCGTTCGCGATCGTCTTTTTGCACGCCAGCTTTTTCAATGTCGAGTCTGCCTGTTGCCCCGACCCGGCCGATGGAATAAAGCGTGGCCTCGGCATGCAGCACCTTGCCGCTCTTTAAGCGAACCTCGACGGGCTTGGATACGCCTTCGAGCATATGGATCTCGGCGACTTCCTCACCCAGGCGCATGGTCACGTTACTTTGCTGTACGACATAGGTCAGCGCTGCTGAAATCTCGTGGTCGAGGAAGGGGAGCAGGGTGGGGCGCTTGTCCACAATCGTGACTCGAACACCGAGTGCTGCAAACATCGTGGCGTATTCCACGCCGATCACACCGGCTCCAACCACGATCAGCGAGCGCGGCAAGAACTCCAAAGCGAGCACATCGTCGCTTGTGAAAATTCGCTGTCCGTCGAAGGGGATGTGACTATCGCGTGCAGCCTCGGTCCCGCAGGCGATCACGACTTTGTCAGCGGTAATCTGCCGGCGGCCATGGCCGGTTGCCGATTGCAATTCGATGGTGTGCGGATCAACAAAACGCGCGGTTGATTCGATGAGTTCGACACGATTTCGTGTCATTTGGTTACGGATCACATCGATTTCAGAACGCACGACTTGTTGCACGCGATACAGCAAATCATCGATGCTGATGTCTTGCTTCACGCGATATGAAGCGCCATAAATGCCGCGTTCGCGAAATCCCGATAAGTGCATGACCGCTTCACGGAAGGTCTTCGAAGGAATGGTACCGGTATTCACACAAACGCCGCCAACCGCTCTAGCACGCTCAATCACCGCAGCGCGCTTGCCGATTTTGGCCGCCTGAATCGCAGCGCGCTGACCCGATGGACCCGAGCCGATCACCACCAAGTCGTAGTCGTAGTCTGATTTTTTTACTGCTTTGGTGGTCTTGTTGGCCGCTTTGACGGCTGATTCTGCCTTCGAGTCCATGACTGTGTTCTCCCAAGAGTTGTATTGTGGCGTTCGAGCGGGCTAGGCTCCCGTTGCATAGGCGCTTGTGCAAGCGCCGCCGATATTAATCACAGCGCTTGTGCTTTGTAAACATCGATTGCAGGCCGGTTCGGTCAATATCAAGCTCGTCGGTCAGGCGCCAGCCGAAATACCCTTTGAAGGCATGAAGGAGAGCGACATTGGCGCGCCCTGGTCCTAATGTCCCGCCCAGGGCTTGATGGCCGCCTTTAACGCCTTGTAGCCTTCGAGATAACGAGGACGATGGCCGCTATAAATCTGATCAAAAATCGCAAGCTGATCGTCGAGCCACGAAGCCAGAGCCTTGTTGCCAGGGTTGGCAGCCTTATAAGCCTCATTGATCAACACGAAGTGGATCCTGGGGTCGTAGGGCTGCTTCTCGCCGCCAACGGTCTCGTCGCCATCGAGCAAGCGCAACAACATGGCATCTGCCGAACCGAGGGTTTGCTCATAGATCGGTGCGCCATGAATACGGTACATCACACTCGTCATGTCTTTACCGTTGGTCATATTGAATCCCATTTGGGTCCAAAGTTGCTTCATATCGACCTTGGCGCCAACCGCATCGAGCACCATTTGTCCCCAATCGCGCAAGACATCGGGAGCATCGGCCATGAGATCAGTCAGACGATCACCATCTAAGTCGGTGGCATACACAATACAGGGACGGTGCCTGATCATGTCGTGCATCAGGAGCCCGAAATTCGTGTCCGAAATATGCTCATAGACTTCGCCACCCCAGTGCTCCATGCCGTTTTTGAAGTCGCTTGGTAATAAGGCAACAATCGCATCCACATTGGCGCGATGCTCTTCATAAGCGTCGACCGTGTATTGACGTTTGAGCTTGAATTGGGTGCCCTGTAGGAGCCAACGGAAAATGCCCGCGTTGACGGCGTCTTCTTGGGCCTGGGTCGGTTTGGTCGCAACCCGACCAATCTGACCGCTCTCATGGACCATTTGCAAGAAAAGGCGTGCCGCATAGGCCATACGCACACCCGGTGTATTCATTTCCGAATGAATCACACCCGTGGCGGGGTCAACCTTGAATTTCTTCTTATCCTGCGAATAGGGCAGTCCCGGCATGAAACGAATGCTGGTAATGCCGCCGTAGGGTCGAACATTACAGTAAACGCCAGCGGCAGTGCGCAAGGGTGCGTTGGCCGATTTGCCGTTTACAACAACCTTTTTGCCGCCTTCATTGACCATGAAGTCGCCCGCGGTCGACCATTTCAGTGCGGTGTAGTCCAGTTTGCCAAACCAGTCGAGTGATACAAGTTTTGTATCGTGGCGAAACTGCGCCATCATCGGCACGCCTAAAAAGGGCAGGCCCAACACATCAAGCGCCATGATGGTGCCGTTGAGTGCAAACATATCGGTGAAGGCATGAGCGACAGGCTTGACGTCTTCTGTCCAATGACCGCCTTCCCAAATGATGGCATCAGGATGCCCGGTGGGACGAATCGAAGAGCGCTTGTAAATACTGTCTAAGAGCTTGAACAAATCGCCGTGTTGCTCTTCCTGGGCGATTTTCAAGAGGTCAAGTGTTTGGGTTTGCGACATGAGCTTGGGCCTTAATTTGAAGTAACTGTTGCTGGCAAAGCGAAGCCGTTCTGGATAGCTCCCGTTCTCTATTATCGCATTTCAGATGGCTGCTGTTCGCGCCTCGAGCCAGGCCTTGGCCTCGCCTTCCAATCGTGGGCTAAGTCGTTCGCGTACGAGGTGATGGTAGTCATTGAGCCATTGCCGCTCGTCCTCGCGCAAGAGCTTTGGCTCAATACAACGCGTGTCAATCGGGCAAAGGCTCAGTGTTTCAAAACACAAAAATTCGCCAAAGTTTTCTTCAATCGCTGGCTTGAAGGGCAGATTGGCAACAAGATTTTCGATGCGGATGCCCCATTGGCCAGGACGATAAATACCCGGTTCAATCGACGTAATCATGCCGGGTTCCATCGCCATATGCGGCGTGGGAATCGCCTTGCTAATGCTTTGCGGTCCTTCGTGGACATTTAAAAAATAACCAACCCCGTGGCCGGTACCGTGGCCGAAGTCCATGGCCTGCTCCCAAAGTGGTGCGCGTGCGATGGCATCGAGCATCGGCGAGAGCGTCCCGCGCGGAAAGCGGCACCGGGATAAGGCCATGGTGCCCTTAAGCACGAGGGTGTAATCGCGACGCATGGCAGCGCTCAACCTGCCTATGTTCCAAACACGGGTGATGTCGGTGGTGCCCCCCACATACTGGGCGCCGCTATCGATGAGCAAGAGGCCATCTCCCTCAATGAGTGCATGATGGGTTTGGGTGGCTCGGTAGTGAGGCATCGCGCCATTGGCATTAAAGCCTGCAATTGTTGGAAACGAGAGTCCAACAAAGCCATTGCCACGGCTTCGTTCGTCGCTAAGGCGCTCATCAACCGTAAGTTCGCTGATGACTTCCCGGCCTAATGCTTGTTCAAACCAGGCATAAAAGCGACACATGGCAGCCCCGTCTTCGATCATCGCCTCTCGAACAAAGCCAAGTTCCTCCTCGGTTTTGCGGCTTTTATGGAGGGTACTCGGATTGATCGACTCGATCACCGCGCTCGAAGCCGGGATCGACTCTCGAAGTGCAAGCGTGATGCGTGCTGGGTCGAGTAATACCCTTTGGTTTAGAGCAAGTGCCTTAAGGTCTGCCGCGGCGTCCTGATAATCGCGACATTCAACACCATCATCTCTGAGACGTGCCTGTAACTCGCCCGGTACCTTGCCCTTAGCAACGAACAAAAAGGCAGCGTCAGCCTTGATCAATAAGTGGGCCAAGAAAACCGGGTTGTAATCGACATCGCTACCACGCAAGTTCAAGATCCAGGCAATATCATCGACTGTTGAGACCATGTGAAGCGACGCCTGATGCTTATGCATGGCATCGCGCACCATGGCAAGTTTCTCGCGCCTCGTTCGGCTCGCATGGGGCGGCAAATGCTCATAAACCCCCTGGCTCGGAAGCTCGGCACGCTCAGGCCAGCATGGGGCAAGCAAGTCCAGGTCAGTTCTGAAACGAAAATCGAGTTCGACCAGGCGTTCGCGTAGAAGCTTGGCTGAAGCTAATGCGAGCACGTCGCCGTCAACCGCCAGACAGGCTTTGGCAGGCAGGTGCTTGAGCATCCAGTCACAAAGCACAGCGGGCGTTGCCGACTGAACCTTTTCCAAATCAACGCCGCTGCCTGCCAACTCCTGCTCAGCCTGTACCCAATAGCGACTATCAGCAAATAGTGCCGCCTTTTGCTGACCAATCAGAAGCGTACCCATCGAGCCAGTAAATCCCGAGAACCATTGCCTGCCCTGCCAGCGGGCAGGAAGATACTCGGACAAATGGGGATCGGCCGACGGGATCAATAAGGCGTCGACCTCGTGGGTCAGCATGTGTTTACGAAGCGCTTGAATGCGATCTGCTACGGTGTTGGGCTTGGCTTGCATCAACATGTTTCATCCAATTCAGAAAGGGAATTAAGCAAATGAGTGCGCTAAAAAAAAGTGAAAACCCTGAAAACAACCCAAGGGTTAAGGCAGTCTTTGATGATATCCGCGCCACACGAAAGACCAACTTTATCAACCATCTTTGGCACTATCTTGCCTTTAATCCCGAGTTGCTCGAGCAGACCTGGCGCGAGGTCAAGGCTGTGATGATTGCTGATTCTGCGCTCGACCCACTGGTGAAGGAAATGATTTATATCGCGGTTTCTGCGACCAACGCCTGCGCCTACTGCGTGCATTCGCATACCGCTGCTGCGCGTGCAAAAGGCATGACTGATGATCAACATGCGGACTTATTGCGGGTGATGGCGCTTGCTGCAAAAACGAATCAAATCGCCAACGCGCTTCAAATGCCGATTGATACAGCCTTTGATGCAGATCAGCGCGGGTCTTAGTGGCGCTCGACGGTGGTGGTTCGCCGAAGATCGCGCCGATCTTGCAAATCGTAACGGCGACCGCGGTGTAGGGTCGAACGGTTGTCCCACATGACATAGTCGCCGGCCTGCCATGAATGACGATAAACAAAGGCTGCTTGGGTGACGTGTTCGAGCAACTCGGCGACCAGTAAACGCCCCTCGGGCACCGACATACCATCGATCGATTCAATATGAACGCTAGGATGAACGATCTTGCGCCCGTCGAAGGGATGTTGGTATACCAAGGGTCGTCGTACGGGCGGGAACTTGGCGAGTTGATCAGCCGTGTATTGATCATCACCGAGCAGTCGTCGCGAATGAAAGGCACTGTGAACCGCTACAAGAGTTTCAGCGATTTGGCGCAAGTCATCGGGAAGCTGCTCGTAGGCGCTTCGTAAGTCACACCATTCTGTGTCACCGCCATGCTCAGGCACGACAACCGCACTGAGCATGGAGTAGGCAACTGGAATGTTCTGAAAACTGCTATCGCTGTGCCAAAGTTGGTTGGCGAGCCTCGACAATAAACGTGCATCATTTTTTGCGCTGACCTCGCCATCAAGCGCTACATTACCGATATCGATCAAGGCCTCATGAGAAAACCTGCTTGGCGCGCCGGTTGCTTTTCGCAATCCACCATCAAGTGGACCGAAAGCCTTAGCCAGACGAATTTGCTCTGCTTCGCTCAGGCCCTGCTTGCGAAAAACCAAGACCCCGAAGCGCTGCAATGCTTCCTCCACGGACTTGATTGTTGCGGCGCATAGATCTTGTTTGAGGTCAATACCTGAGACCTCGGCGGCAAAGTTATTCCCGATCGTATGAAATTTCATAGGTATTGGGTATGGTACGTCGTCATGGGCATGCCCTACATCAATTCGGTGTGACCTTGGCAGCCTTAACCACCACAGCCCATTTAGCGACTTCGTCTTTCAAAAAGCGATCGGCCGCTTCGGGGCTGTTGCCGATGATGTCTGAGCCGCTGTCAATGAGCCGTTTACGGACATCAGGCAATTGAAGCGCTTTTTGAATCTCGCTGTTGAGTCGCTGTACGATGTCGTTTGGCGTGCCAAGCGGTGCAACAACACCAAACCATGCAACCGTTTCAAATTGCTTAACGCCTGCTTCCTGAATTGTGGGTACATCGGGCAACAGGGGATGGCGCTTTGCGCTTGAGACCGCAATCGGACGAACCTTGCCCGACTTTACATGGGGCATCAGGGCGACAATATTGTCGAACATCAGTTGAATACGCCCACCCATTAAGTCAATGTGAGCCGGGCCAGATCCTTTATACGGTACATGAACCATATCGATCCCGGTTTCAATCTTAAGTTTCTCACCAGTGAGATGGTGCGAGGTTCCAACACCAGCCGATCCGAAACTGATTTTTCCGGGATTTGCCTTGGCGTAGCTCACGAGTTCGGTGATCGACTTGGGCGCGAAATCAAGATTTGCTGCAAGCAAGAGCGGCGAATGGGTCAGTACGGTCACCGACGCGAAGTCTTTGGCCGTATCGTACTTAAGGGACGGGTAGACCGAGGCGCTGACGGGAAGCGCTGCGGTCGATACAAGCAAGGTGTAGCCATCGGCTGGCGATTTGGCAACAGCCTCTGCCGCAATCGTGCCACCTGCACCAGCGCGATTTTCAACGATAAAGCTTTGTCCTGTTGATTGGCTGAGCTTTTCGGCGATAAGGCGGCCGATGATGTCTGAGGCTGTCCCCGGTGCAAAGGCAACGACCATTTTGACGGGCTTTGTCGGATAGCTTGGCTGCGCCCGAGCGGTACCCCAACTCAACCCAAGGCAAGCCAGTGAGGCAAAGAGTACCGATCGGATGATTTTCCTTCGTCGTTGTAAATATAAGAACATAAGACGGGTGCTCCGGTGATAGGGAAAGCGCTGCTTTAAAAACTCGGATGGCCGCTCATTCAATCATGAGTCAGGCCAGCGTCCGTTTGATCCAGCTTACATTCGAAGATAAGTCGAGTTGTCCGACATGGGCAAGGACTTTGTTTGGTTTATCCTGAAGGCCTGTTTCAGGAATGCTCTTATCAACGTGCGTCAATCTACCTCCTTATCTTTCTGGTTTATCACCCTAAGTGCGGCCATCATTCTGGCGATTACTCAAGGGGCCCGCCAGACGACCGGCATGTACGTGTCGCCGATGAACACAGACACGGGTCTCGGTATTGCCAACATCGCGTTTGCCATGGCGGTGGGGCAGTTCGTATGGGGGGTGGTTCAACCGATCGCCGGGGCGCTCGCTGGGCGATTGGGATATGCCCCGATGCTTACCGTGGGCGTACTCTTGATGATTTTGGGTTCGGTCATCACGCCGATGATGACGACCACACTTGGTTTGGTCATCGCGCTTGGCGTGATTCAGGCTGCAGGAGCCGGCATCGGCAGCTTTTCCTTGCTGATGGGAGCCGTTGCCAATCGCATACCGGCAGACAAGCGCCCCTTTGCCTCAGGGGTGGTTAATGCGGGTTCGTCGCTCGGACAATTCATTTTTGCCCCGATTACAGCAGGCTTGATCGCTTGGGTGGGTTGGGTGAAGAGTCTTTGGTCCGTGGCTGCAATCGCCTTGATCGCACTGCCCTTGGTGTGGATCTTGCGAGCACCAAGCCAGGGAGGATCGACTGCGGTTGTTGAGGGCCCAAGCCTTAATGAGCAGTTGAAGATCGCTGTCCGTGATAAAAGTTATTGGTTATTACATGCCGGCTTTTTTACTTGCGGCTTTCATATCGCTTTTTTAGTCACCCATTTACCAACCGAAATTCAGCTTTGTGATCTGTCGCCCAAGGTGTCAGGCGATGCGTTGGCGATCATCGGTTTATTCAATATTGCAGGCAGTCTACTCATCGGATGGATGGCAACGCGTTGGCGGATGCGTGCCTTGCTGGCTGGACTTTATGCCTGTCGGGCGATCGCCATCGGGCTTTATCTGCTGGCCCCCAAAACCCCTGAAACGCTTTATTTGTTTTCTGCAGTGATTGGCTTGACCTGGCTGGCAACCGTGCCACCCACAGCTGGTTTGGTCTCAAAGCTCTTCGGTGTGAAGCACCTCGCAACCCTCTTCGGGCTCACGCTTTTATCGCATCAAATCGGTGGATTCTTGGGCGCCTGGCTTGGCGGGATCGCGATTGACGCGACAGGAACTTATCATTGGATGTGGTATGCCGACATGGCACTGGCTCTGCTTGCCGCAGCTGCAAGCCTTCCGGTGCGTGAGGCGGCCCCTAAGCTTGCAGCCGCCGCTGCGTGAGGCGGCCCCTAAGCTTACAGCCGCCCCTGCATAGACGACGGCTTGGTGCCGGCGTGCTCAGACGACCTTGCTGATCAGGGTCCCAACACCTTCGACGCTGCCCTTCATCAGGTCACCGCGTTTCACAGGGCCAACACCTGCAGGCGTGCCGCTATAGATGAGATCGCCTGGCATCAGACAAAACAGGGTTGACAAATAGGCGATGGTTTCTGGAATGTTCCAAATCAGGTCTTGAAGATCGCCACGTTGCCTTAATTCACCGTTGACTTCGAGCACCACAGCGCCCTTGCTCGGGTGTCCGATGCTTGAGGCCGGGACAATCGCGGAGCAGGGCGCGGAAAAATCAAAGGCCTTACCTGTATCCCAGGGCCGCCCCATTTTCTTGGCTTCACCCTGCAAATCGCGTCTTGTCATATCGAGCCCCACCGCATAGCCATAAACATGAGTTAGGGCATCGGCTTCAGCAATCTGACGCCCACCACGGCCCAGTGCGACAACCATTTCCAATTCGTGATGAACATCCTCACTCAGGCTCGGATAGGGAAACTCACCGTCACCCGCTACGATCGCCGTTGCTGGTTTCATAAAAAAGAACGGTGGCTCGCGGTTAGGATCATGGCCCATTTCCCGGGCGTGCTCCGCATAGTTGCGCCCCACGCAAAAAATCCGGTTCACCGGGAATCGCTGCGTGCTGCCTTCTACCGGGAGGGATACCTGTTTTGGCGCTTCGATTACATAGTCCATCTCTTTCCTTTGACGCTTAAATGATTGTTGTGGCGGAAGGCATCGCGCGAAGCCTCGGGCCTAAACGCTTATAAATACCGAGTGCATTATCCGCGTAAATAGCCTGTCTGCCCGGTGCGTCGACTTCGGTCGACGCCTCGATGTAGCGCTTGGTATCGTCATAAAAATGTCCGCTTCGCGGATCGATGCCGCGCACCGCGCCAACGGTTTCAGAGGCAAACAACAGGTTTTTCGTCGGGATCACCTTCAGCAACAGGTCGATGCCCGCTTGGTGATAAACACAGGTGTCGAAAAAGACGTTGTTGAGCACTTTTTGTTCAAGCTCGGGCAGTCCCATATCCTGAGCAATCCCACGGTAGCGCCCCCAGTGAAAAGGTACGGCACCCCCGCCGTGAGGGATGATGAACTTGAGCTCCGGGAAGTCCTCAAAAATCGACGATGTCATAAACTGAACAAAGGCGGTTGTATCGCCATTGATGTAGTGGCTTGCGACCGCATGAAAATGCGGGTTACAAGCGCCACTCACATGGATCATTGCAGGAATATCCCAGCGCAGCAATTGCTCATAGAGCGGATACCACCAATCCTTGTCCCAAAGTGGTGGGTCTGACCAGTTGCCGCCGCTAGGGTCGGGATTCAGATTCGCAGCAACAAAACCATATTCACCGATACAACGTTCTAAGGTGCGGAATACGGTTGAGCCTGGCTTCACCCCCGATGCTTGGGGCAGCTGACAGGCACCCACAAAGTGTTGCGGATAGCGCTGGCATACGCGATGGACCAAAGCATTGGCGTAGTCCGCCCAGACTTGATTGACTTGTTCATCGCCGCGATGGTGGTCCATGCCCAAAGCCTTTGGCGAAAAAATCGTTAAGTCGATACCGCGTTCGCGCATGATACGCAGTTGATTGTTCTCAATACCATCGCGTATTTCCTCATCGCTCACATCGGGTGGACTCGGTTGCGGGCTACCATCGCTTATGGCTCTGATCTGGGCCTCACGAAAGGCCCAGACTTGAGCCGGGGTGGTTGTGAAATGACCGTGAATATCAATGATCACGGCCATCCCCGCCGAGCATGCGTTGCCGGATAAGGCTTGCTTCAAGTTTGGGAAGCGCTTCAGCACCTTCAGGAACACTGACTTCGACAGCGTTTAACAACATCGAAACCATGCTGTAGACACCACTTACTGATACAAGATCGATCAGTGCCGTTTCGCCAAAATGCTCCAGGGCTTGATGCCAGAGCGCATCGGGAATGCGCTGCTCGATGCTTAAGCGGGCACAGACTTCAAAAACCAGGCTTTCCTCGCGATCCAGGTCTTGAGGACGGTAGGCCTCCCAAAGTGGTCTGATGATCCGGTCATCGAGTCCCTCACGGCGTCCGATACGCTCGTGCGCCCACCACTCGAAAGGCGCGTTGCCGACCCGGGCTTGAATCAAAATCGCGAATTCGGTCATCCGTTTGGAGATGCTGGCGTGAAAACGCAAGTAGTCAAGCAATTCGAGGCAGGGCTTGGCCATCTTGGGACTGCGGAGCAGGGCGTTGTAGGGACCTGCAAGCCCGGCAGAGGATATTTTGAGAATATAGTCAGCCAGTGGCTTTGCATCTTCGGGTAAGGTGTCGTAAGGCCTGTAGGCAAGGCGGTCGCGTGTCAGGGGCGTTGGCGTGGTCATCGATTCCTCGGCTTGTGCATGGTGATGCGAACTTTAATGGAGCTGCGACGGTGACAGGTCGATTTGATGCGGTGATATGGGATTTTGGCGGCGTACTGACTTCAAGCCCTTTTGAGGCTTTTGCAGATTATGAAATTCGCCATGGTATCGAGCCGGGTTTCATCCGCCGCGTGAACAGCCACAATCCCGACCACAACGCTTGGGCAAAGCTTGAGCGCGATGAGCTAAGCGCAGAGGGTTTTGATGTCGCTTTTGCCCTCGAAAGTGAGGCGCTCGGCCACCGTCTTGCAGGCTCGGAAATATTGCCCCTTATTGCAGGAACGATCAGACCAGCCATGGTTGAAGCCTTGCGCAGGATTGCCGGGCGTATGAAAACCGGATGCATAACGAATAATTTCAGAGCGATATCAACGCTGCAACAGCAGGGGTCGACACCAGTGTTTTCAAGCCTTTACAAGCGCGAAATCATGAGTTTGTTTGATCACGTCATTGAGAGTGCGCTGGTGGGATTAAGAAAACCTGATCCTGCGATTTATCACATGATGACCAAAGCACTTGATGTACATCCAGAACGATGTATTTATTTAGATGATCTGGGCGTGAACTTAAAGCCGGCCAGGGCGATGGGTATGCAAACGATCAAGGTTGCTGATCCGGGCACTGCGATCGATGAACTCAGTCACCTGCTTCAAATGGACTTGTTGGTCCATCCCTGAGTTTGTATGGTCTGGGCAAGCCTTGCGGCCACCCGGGGCCAGACTTCGGGATTGACAAGTCGAGGCGGTTTCGCGCCCGCTAAAAACCCAATGACCTGCTCGGCACCCCAGCGTGCAGCCCTGTATCGGGCTTGCCGCGTGACGCCAGCGGTATGAAAACTTGAAATCACCTTGGGGTGCTGAACCAAAGGGTGATCGGACGGTGGCGGCTCTTGATCCCAGACATCAAGCCCAGCGCCTGCAAGCTTACCGTCGACGAGCGCCTGATAAAGCGCGGCCTCATCGTGGATGCCACCTCTTGCGGTACTGATAAACCAGGCGCCTGTCTTCATTGCTTTAAAGCGGGCAGCGTTGAACATCCCCAAGCTGCTTGCATCGCGCGGGCAGTGCAGGCTGACGATATCCGATTGCGCAAGCAAGGCCTCGAGCGAAACGGCTTCAGCGCCTCGCTCACGAATACGCAGCGGATCAAGCAAGGGGTCATAGGCGATCACCCGCATCTCAAAGGCTTGGGCCAGTTTGGCCACTTCACGACCGACCATACCGATGCCGACAAGACCGAGTGTTTTGCCGCCCAGCTCTAAGCCCATCAAGTCTTCGCGCGAGAAGGAGCGATCCGCGCTACGCAGCATCCGATCGCCTTCGCCAATCCGGTGACTGAGTCCAAGCATCAGCCCAAGCGCATGCTCTGCGACCGAGCGGGCATTGCAACCACTTTGGTTGACCACGGCGATGCCTGCCCTGTTACAGGCTTCCACATCAACCGTATCAAAACCTGCGCCGCTGCTCGAAACACAAAGCAATTGCGGGCACTGGGCAAGCAGGGACTCGCCTGCCCACCAGCGCTTGGCTAATTCATCTTTGGCAGCGGTGATCATGTAGACCTGTGCGCTCGAGAGCGATTGAAGCGCTGCCTTGTCATCGCCCTCGCGCTTTAATGTGATGAGATCAATATCAGCTTCCTGAGCAAAACGCTCCTCCATGACCGGGTCATACCAGACATCAAATCGAGCAACTTGTTTCTTCTTCATGGCAGCTACCTTATGATGGTCTTCGGTTATCCGAAGCTTTTTGTTTGCATTGGCGCTTCTGTTGCTGATGCAGATCGTCGCCCGAGGGCGAGGTAAGCATATGCTCAGGATACGGTGTGTGCAATCATCGCGCTGTCAAGCGCAGTGTCCATGGGCGATAATCGCCTGAGGATGTCGATCAAGGACGGCTATGTGGCAAGAAACCCTGCTGTTGCTTAAGTCAAGCGCTGAGGCATTGTGTACCGAGCTTGAAGCGCTCGATGAGGAAGCCTGGTGGCTGCCGACCGACTTTTTCGGGTGGACCGCCTGGGACGAAATCGCGCATTTATGTTACTTCGATGAAGCGGCGCTGTTAGCGATCCAAAACGAAGCAGCCTTCCGACGACACGCTGATGATTTGCTTGAGCTCATGGTGCAAGGCCAGCCCATCAGCGCCGTGGCGAGACTACATTTTCATCGGCTTAGCCCGTCGGCGCTTTGTGCGCGGTGGCGGGATCGCTTTGGCCAACTTCTTGCGCATTTAGCAACCCTTGATCCCAAAGACCGCTTGCCTTGGTATGGGCCCTCGATGAGTGCCTTATCGTTTGCAACAGCAAGAATGATGGAGACCTGGGCGCATGGACAAGATATCTACGACCGTCTCGGGTATGTTCGCCCCGCTTCAGCAGCGCTCAAGCCGATTGCGCATCTTGGCGTCAGCACTTTTGCGTGGACTTTCCGGAATCGCCAACTCGAGGTCCCGTCACAAGCGCCTTTCGTGGCGCTACAAGGCCCGGCGCAGGCGAGCTGGTTGTGGGGAGATCCGGCAGCGCGTGATCGTATTGAGGGTGAGGCGCTCGATTTTTGTCTTGTCGTGACGCAGCGCCGCCATTGGCAAGATACAGCCTTGAAGGTCACGGGCGGTGTTGCGCAGTCATGGATGAATATAGCGCAATGCTTTGCCGGACCGCCTGCAGACCCTCCCCGGCCTGGACTTCGTCGATACCATCCGCGATGGCAAGCAAGTGCTCGACCCGGTTTGGTTGGCCTTTGAGTCGGCCCAGCCGGCGCTCCGTGCGATGGCCTCGGATCTTGGCGCTGACTGTCCATCAGACTTGCATGCCGCGAACTTATTCTTGTTTCGTCGCGCGCACGACTATCGGATCGAGGCGGGCCAATGGCTTTGTGGCAAAACCTATGACGGTCAGTCGCATGCCATGGCGATGCGCGATTTGCCGGGCCTTGAACCCGATCGCTTGATCAAAGCGCTTGAACAATACGATTGCCTGTACCCGATACCCGACCCTTGGCGAATCGATTTGCAGCAGCGCTTCAAGCATGCTGACTGCCCAGCACTAAGCTGGCATACGAATCCAGATGACGCCGATTATTTGTATTGGCGTGAGCAATTTATCGATTACCGTGGACCCAAGTTGCGCAAGCGCAGGGCGCAAATGATGCAACTTTTGGCCTTCCAGACGCCGACTGCTTCGCCGATCGATTCAAGCGATCGGTCTCTCGTGTTACAAACCATAGATCGATGGATGCAACAAAAAGGCAAGCGATCGGGAGAAGCTGATGAAGAAGCGCTGATCGAAGCGCTTGAAGATTTAGACCGCTATGAATTAAACGGAACGCTTTTCTCTATCAAAAAGCAGCCGATTGGCTTTGTGATGAGCCAACGCTTGAGCCCGGCGGTGGAAGTTGTGCGATTTGCCAAGGGTGATGACGATTTCCCGGGGATTTACCCTTATATGTTCCATGACTTAGCGAGACGTTTGCCCCGGCAGGTACGCTGGCTGAATTTCGAGCAGGACATGGGCCTGGCTAATTTTCGCCAGGCAAAACGCAGCTACAGTCCTTGCAGCCTGTTGAAAAAATGGCGCCTGCGCCTGGCCGATCGCGCGCCCGCCATGCGTTGAGCCTGGATGGTGAGGCTTTCTTCTCGAGCATCAAATCAAGCAGGCGATGCTTTCTTCTCGAGCATCAAATCGAGCAGGCTCCGGGCGACCACCTTGGTCGCTTTACGCAAATCCTCAAGCACGATGTGCTCGTCGGCGCGTTTGGCATTGGATTCGAGCACGCTGCGCGGACCGGCGCCATAAATGACAGCGGGAATACCGTGGGCGCCATAGAGCCGGACGTCGGTATATAGCGGTGTGCCTCGCGCAGGCGGTCTGATGCCGAAGACTGTTTCTGCATGATCCTGGATGGTTTCAATCAGGGTTTCGTTGCCTCTTTGTGGCTTCCAAGCCTGCGCGAGCAATAATCGCTTCACGCCGATTTGTATGCCGGGGCATTGTCCGGCCGCATCGGCGATGGTTTGACGAATCGCCTGCTCAACCGCGTGAGAATCTTCTTCGGGGATCATCCGCCGATCGAGCTTAAAGCTGACTTTACCGGGAACGACATTGGTATTGGTGCCGCCCTGGATCACCCCGACATTCAGATAAGGATGCTTGATGCCGGGAACCGCTGAGCAAATCTCTTTGTAGTCATCGTTTAATCGGTATAAACACTGCAAAATGTGAACAGCTGCCTGCAGGGCGTCAATGCCCGTGTGGGGGATGGCTGCATGCGCCATTTTTCCGATGACTTCAACTTCCAGTTGCAGGCAGCCGTTGTGGGCGGTCACCACCTCATAGCTAAACCCCGCAGCGATCAGGTAGTCGGGTTTGCTCAAGCCATGCGCCAGGATCCAACCGGGTCCAAGTTCGCCGCCAAATTCTTCGTCGTAGCTCAGATGAAGCTCGACCGAACCGAGTAAGGCGGCACCGCAAGATTCAAGGGCACGGATGGCAAAAGCATAGCTTGCGAAGTCACTTTTGTTGACGGCTGCGGCGCGTCCGTAGAGCTTGCCGTCGTGAATTTCCCCGCCGTAGGGCGAAAAAGTCCAGCCATCACCGGGAGGCACCACATCGCCATGAGCGTTTAGGGCAATCACCAAACCCTCGCCATAGTGACGCCGCACAATAAGGTTTGTGATGCTTTTCATACCTTGCGCCATGACTGCGTTTTCGGGAACAGGGAAAGACGCGCAGCCCAGACCCATGGCTTCAAGCAATTGCGCACTGCGCTCGGCGTGTGGTGCATTATCGCCTGGTGGGGTGTCGGTGGGTACTGCGATCAGGGCTTGAAGAAAGGCGATCTCCTCGTCAAAATGTTGATCGATCCAGGCATCAATCGCCTCGTAGTAAGCATGACGCACGGGGTCTTTGTTTGCTAAGCTATAACAGTTATTCATCATATGTTTCATGACTTGGATGGAAACGGATCGAATCCGGGCGCTGATGCAAGAGGCTGAGCGTATCATCGGGCTTATGTTTGTGCCTCATCCCTGATCCTTATCGCCATGAAATTGCCTCAAGGCATGATGCCACCTTGGATAGGCCAATACCGCCCCGTCTGGTTCGCGGGCGACTTAAGTGCGGGTCTGGTTGTTGCCCTGATGCTCGTGCCTCAATCGATGGCTTATGCCATCGTCTCGGGCCTGCCACCGGTCACCGGCTTGTATGCCAGCTTGTTGCCCTCCCTCGTTTACGCCTGGTTTGGCAGCAGTTCGGTCCAATCGGTCGGCACCATGGCGATCACCTCGGTGATGATGGGCACAAGCCTTGCGAGCCTGCAACCTGCAAGCAGCGAGGAGGCGATTGCCATGTCTGCTGCAGTCGCTTTGCTGGCAGGCCTTGTGCTGACCGGGGCAAGTTTATTGCGTCTGGGTTTTCTTTCGACACTGATCAGTCGCCCTGTGCTCAGCGGATTCACCACGGGATCTGCGGTGATGATTGCCCTTAGCCAGTTGCGTTATCTCCTGGGCCCGGAGATCTCGTCTTGGACTTTGCTCGGCATGCCGCTGCCCCAAGTCAATTTGCATTCTGTAGGCATTGGCCTGGGCTCCTTGATGCTGCTCTGGCTGGCGAGACGCTATGCCATTACCTTTTTTAGATCGATCGGATGGGGTGATCGTCTTGCAGATATTGTGAGCAAGCTGATCCCCTTCACCGTGATTGTGGTGGCTGCGGCTATCGTGGCCTTGTCCGGGATGCATGATGTGAAACTTGTCGGTGAAGTGCCCTCAGGCTTGCCTAGTCTTCAATGGCCTGCCCTGAATCAATGGGAGCGGCTGTTGCCGAGTGCACTTTCCATGGCGTTGATGGTCTTTTTATTTGGTCAGAGCAGTTCGGTGGCATTGGGCCGTAAACGTGGCGAAAGAATTCTTGCAGATCGCGAACTTTTTGCTTTGGGTGCCTCCAATCTTGCTGCTGCAATCAGCGGTTCATTCCCTGTAACAGGCAGTATTTCGCGCTCTGCCGTGAACTTTCAAGCCGGGGCTAACACGCAACTGGCCAGCGTGCTTAGCGTGTTGTTCTTGGCGCTTGCATTGGCCAGTTCGACAGCATGGCTCAGTCTGCTCCCAATGCCTGCGCTTGCTGCCATGATTATGCTTGCGGTCTTTAGCATGATGGAATGGGGCATGTTGGCCGAATGCTGGCGCGTTGATCGGCGCGATGCAATAGCATGTTTTGTAACAGTAATTGGTGTGATACTGCTTGGGTTCAACCCGGGTATCCTGGCAGGCCTTAGCCTGAGCATGCTTTTTGCCCTTTCAAGCCTCGGCTGGTCAGGACTGTGGCTTGCACTGCGGGGGCAGTCGCGTTTCGATCTTGAACCCCTCTCAGCCTCCGAAACAAGGGGCTATCGAATCCGACTCCGGGGCGCTTTGCTTTTTGCGAATGCCGAAACCTTCTGCGAGGCCTTGCAAGCAAAGCTGGGCGGGTTGACTTCAGAAAAACAGGGCAAAGCGATCGATCTGCTGATGGATTTATCAGCGCTGAGCGACCTCGATATGAGTGCGATTCAGGCCCTTGGCGATTTTCAGCGATCACTAAGTTCGCAAGGATTTAGGCTGCATTGGACGCTACCCGACGCTCACTTATTGGCGCGCCTTGAGCAAGAAGGGCGCTTACTTCGCCTCATCGTGACGGGCTAGTTCAGCGGACCGCGCGGCTGCGCGCGAAAGCGCACGCTTGATCAGGCCGCTGAAATCTTCAGCTTCAAAAACCGCAAGCGCTGCGGCGGTAGTCCCGCCTTTAGAGGTGACTTGTTCGCGCAGCTGGGCAGGTGGCAGCGCAGACTGTTCAGCGAGTTCGCTTGCGCCCCTCAGGGTTTCGATGACCAAAAGACGCGCGTCCGCAGCGCTAAGGCCCAGATCTTGCGCTGCATCTTGCATCGCTTCCATCATGCGAAACACATAAGCGGGCCCGCTACCCGAAACCGCGGTCACCGCGTCCATGGCTACCTCCTCTAAGACCCAAAGACTTTTGCCCACACAGTCCATGATGCTTTGTGCGATTGTTTTATCCCGATCGTCTAAAGGCTGATCAGCGTAGAGCGCAGTTACCCCGCGACCAATCAAGGCAGGCGTATTGGGCATACAGCGAATGTAACGATGCGAAGCCCCAAGCCATTGCGCAAGGCTTGCAATGCGGACGCCTGCAGCCACGCTGATCACGCCGTGTGAACCCGGTTGCTCGGACCGAGGATCTTCCGGGTGCAGGCAAATTTCTTGCGCTGCAATCGACAAACACAAATCCCGCATTTGTTGCGGCTTGACCGCAAGCACCCAATATTCACTCCGGCAGGCTGCTTCTTCAGGGTTCGGAAAACAGGCGGCACCGTAGCGATCAGACCAGATCTGCCGAACGCGAGCGTCAGGGTCAACAAGCCTGAGTGTTTCGGGCGATCGTTTTGCTTTTTGCATGCCACCCATCAGGGCCGAGGCCATGTTGCCGCCCCCAAAAAAAGTGAGCGATTCGATCATGCTGATTTTCCTAACGTTTAATCAATCGCATCAGATGAACACCAAGGATGCGCAAGCTAATAAAATAGAGCCCTGCTGCAGCAAGAATTACCCAGAGCACATGAAAGGCACGAAGCCAGGGTGTTGCGGCCATGGCCTGCCATTGAAGCCAGCTTTGCTGCGCTGCCCAGGCAAGCAGGGCTGCCATGACAAGATTGGCGCCCAGCACTTGGCCCAAAAACCGCCACCAACCGGCTTCTGGAATGTATAACTGTCGCCGCAATAAACCGAATAACAAAAGCAAGGCGTTACAAAGCGCAGCCAGGGAAATCGACAGCGCAAGACCTGCGTGTTCGAGCCAGGGAACGGTCACTGTATTGAGTGCCTGGGTGAGCACCAGCATCGCTAAGGCAATTTTCACCGGGGTTTGCACATCTTGCTGCGCGTAGAACCCTGGCGCGAGCACCTTGACGCCGATGAGACCGAGCAGACCAGCAGCATAAGCGGCCGCAGCCTGTGCCGTCATGACCACATCGTGTTCAGAAAAGCGACCATAGTGGTAGAGCAGTGCTGTGAGCGGCTCGGCCATCAGCCCCAAGCCAATCGCTGACGGGATTGCCAAGAGCACGCTTAAGCGCAATCCCCAGTCGAGCTGTTTGCTATAGCTGATCGTGTCCTGCTCGGCGCGAGCTTTTGACAGTCCGGGCAGCAGCACGGTACCGAGCGCAACCCCGAGCAAGGCTGTCGGAAACTCCATCAGCCGATCGGCAAAAGACACCCAGGACACGCGTCCTGGCCCCAGTGTGGAAGCGATATGGGTGTTGAAAATCAGGCTGACTTGTGCCGCCGAGACGGCAAGCACTGCGGGCGCCATGCGCGCGAGCATGCTGCGGGTCGCCGCTGACTGCCAGGCCTCGCGCAAGGCCTTGATGCGCAGCGCAATACTCGGTCTGCGCCCGATACCCGCCAACGCCCACCATTGCAAGCCCAACTGTAACAGCGCACCGATCACAACACCGATGCTCAGGGCAAAAACCGGCGGGTCGACGCGATCGTGAAATGCCAGTGCTGCGCAAATCATCGAGAGGTTTAAAAGCACTGGTGTAAAGGCAGGCACGGCAAAACGATTTTCCGCGTGCAACACGCCGCTCGCAAATGCAACCAGCGAAATCGGCAAAATATAGGGGAACATCCATCGCGCCATCTCGGTTGCTGCCATCATTGCCGCGGCGTCAGTGGCGAGCCCACCAGCCATCATCCAGACAAGTAACGGTGCCGCTACGGCCCCGACAAGCGATAAAGCCAGGAGAAACCAGAACATAAGGCTTGCGGTCTGTTCGATGAATCGTTGGTAGGCCGCATCGTCGCCTTGCTGCCGTGCCTGGGCCAGCATCGGGACAAAAGCCTGCGAGAAAGCACCTTCGGCAAACAAGCGTCGCAACAAATTCGGGAGGCGAAAAGCCACGAAAAACGCGTCGGTCATCGCGTTACTTCCGAAAAGCACCGCGGTAAGGTTTTCGCGCAATAAACCTGTGATGCGTGAAACCAAGGTAAGAACGCTTACGAGCGCAGCCGAACGGAACAATGACATGTATAATCTAAGATTTCGCTGAGGATTTGCAACACATGGCTAACATTGCTTCGGCACGTAAGCGTGCCCGTCAAGACGTCAAACGCAACGCGCACAATACGTCGCTTCGTTCCCGCTACCGCACCGCGATCAAGGCCGTGCGTAAAGCGATCGAAGCCGGAGATAAAGCCAAGGCTCAAGCGCAATTATCGGCATCACAAAGCGTGATTGCCTCAATCGCGGACAAGAACATACTTCACAAGAATACAGCAGCCCGCTACATCAGTCGCTTGTCTGCTGCTGTCAAAGCCATGGCGTAGTCGCTAGCGCGTCTGCGCCCGGGTCGCCTGACCGACCCGATGCCCGAATATCGCAGTGCCTACCCTCAGCCAGCTTGCGCCTTGAGCCACAGCCAACTCAAGGTCGGCCGACATACCCATCGACAGGTGATCCATATGGTGCCCGGACCCAAGCAGGCGGTTTGTTGCAAGCAAACATTCGCGCAACGCGGCAAAGGTCTCGCTTTGTGCTGCCGGATCATCGAGTACCTGCGGGATCGCCATCAAGCCACGCAATTTGAGCCGCTTCAAGTGCTTTAACTCAAGGGCCAGTGCGGCAACTTCATCGGGCGCAACGCCGCTCTTGCTTGCTTCTTTGGAAATGTTGACCTGAATACAGACTTGTAGTGGCGCTTGTTCATCCGGCCGTTGCTCGTTGAGCCTTTGGGCAATTTTGAGGCGATCAAGGCTGTGCACCCAGTCGAAATGTTCCGCAACAAGTTTTGTTTTATTGGACTGCAAAGGACCAATAAAGTGCCAGCACAGGTCAAGGGCCGGATTGCTCTGGCGGCAAGCCGTCAATTTATCGACGGCTTCCTGGACGTAGTTTTCGCCAAAATCGCGTTGACCACTTTGCGCTAAAGCTAAAACAGCCGCAGCAGGAAAGGTTTTGCTCACGGCAAGCAGCTTAGGCTTGGCAAGCCCCTCGAAGGCTGGCCTTAGCGATGCGGCAAGCTCAATCCTCGCCAAAACCTTAAGGCGCGCTGCTTGGAGTTCGTTCATAAAGCGGGAAAACAAATAAGCGGCACGGAATGGCACCATTCATCAAGGGAACTTTTCTTTTGGGCTTCATCCGCCACATCGATGCTAAATCCTCCTGCGGGCTCAGGATGCATAGCGTGAAGCCAGGCCACCGGTCGCGAAAGCTTCGGCCTTTCGCCAGATCGTCAGGGGACTCGATCCGCGCGCCATAGGGCGGATTGGAAACAATGAATCCCTCATCGTTTTCGGGTGCTCCTAAATCTTGCTTGTTTTGCTTGAAGGCATCGGCACATTGCCAGCGAATCGCTGATGCGGGAAGACCAGCCTCAATCGTATTCTGTTTTGCGCGCTCAATTTGCGAGGGGTCGATATCGCAGCCCAAAAGAGGCGGCAAATTCAGCGCCTGATCCACCTGCTTTGCGGCGCGCGCCCTAGCTTCTTCGATGATACGCCGCCATAACGCCGCGTCGAAGTCGCAGAGCGCTTCAAATCCAAAGCGTCGCCGGAGTCCGGCTGCAAGCTCAAAGCGCATTTGCGCTGCTTCGATCAGTATCGTGCCCGAGCCGCAAAAAAGATCGATAAGCGATTGGTCGCTGCGCCATTGACTCAGCAAGAGCAGGCCGGCAGCAAGATTCTCTTTCAGCGGTGCTTCCCCTTTGTCCTCGCGACCACGCCAGCCGCGCTTAAACAATGATTCACCGCTCCAATCGATATAAAGATCAAGGCTATCCGTTTCGAGATGACCGACGATGCGCACATCCGGATGATGCGTGTCCACCGATGGGCGTTCCTGAGTCTGGTCCCGAAAGCAGTCGACGATGCCATCTTTAACGCGAAGGGTTAGGAATTGGATCGATCTTGCCCTTGCGCGTGTCGCACTAAGGTCAACCCGCAAACGCTGCTCGACCCGAAAATACGAGGACCAGTCCTGGCGACGCGCGATGCGATAGATATCGTCATCCTGCCGCACCCGCCCTGCGCCAATCCAGCAAAGGATGCGACTTGCGATACGGCTATAAAGATTAGCCCGGTAGCCGCAGGCCCGATCACCTTCAAAGTGCACACCTGAGGCTTTGATCCTCAGAGCCTGAGCCCCGAGGGCCTTGAGTTCCTCGGCAAGCACTTGCTCCAAGCCGCGCGGACAAGGCGCAAAATAGCGAAACACCTGGTCAGGCATGTTTAAGCCGCCATGGGCTTAATGACCACCAGTGCAACCACCGTTACAAAGACGAGCACGGGTAATTCGTTGAACCAGCGAAACCAGACGTGACTGCGCTGATTACGCTGATCGCGAAAGCTTTGCAAAATACGGCCGCAGGCCATGTGATAGATCAGCAAGATCACGATGAATACAAGTTTCAAGTGCATCCACAAACTGCCTTTACCCACGCCAAATCCAAGCCACAGCCAGAACCCAAGGCCAAGGGCAAGCCACATCAAGGGGCGCATGAAGCGATAGAGTTTGCCCGCCATCAGCAGCAATCGATCGCGTTCAGCTAAGGAGTCGGGGGCGATCATCGCGAGATTCACAAAGATACGCGGCAGATAAAAAAGACCTGCAAACCAGCTTGTGACAAAGACAATATGAAAAGTCTTCACCCAGAGGTAAGTCATGATTGGCGAATCTCACCCTGGCCGAAAACCACATACTTTTGCGACGTCAAACCCTCAAGGCCTACCGGGCCCCGAGCGTGCAGTTTATCGGTGGAGATCCCGATCTCTGCGCCGAGGCCAAACTCGAAACCATCGGCAAATCGTGTGGAGGCGTTGATCATGACCGAGGCTGAATCAACCTCGCGGATGAATCGCATGGCTCTGCCATGGTGCGCCGTGACAATCGCATCGGTGTGCTTAGAACCATAACGGTGAATATGTTGAATCGCTTCATCAATCCCGTCAACGGTCTTGATGGCAATAATCGCGGCCAGGTACTCGGTTGACCAATCTTCTTCGCTGGCAGCAAGGCAGGGGATACCTGCCGTCTTCAAAATATTGGCAACCACATCATCAACCCGCATCTCGACGCCTTTGTCGCGATAAATCGCTGCAATCACCGGCAAAAAGGCTTGGGCAACCGGTGTGTCAACGAGCAGCGTCTCCATGGTGTTACAAGGTGAGTAACGCTGTGTTTTTGCGTTGTCCGCAATACGGCTGGCCATCGCCAAGTCGGCATCCCGATCCACAAAAACATGGCAGATACCGTCAAGATGTTTAATCGTGGGCACTTTGGCCTCGCGGCTGATGCGCTCCACCAATGATTTGCCGCCACGAGGTACGATCACATCCACCCACTGTGGCGACTGGATCAAGGCGCCAACGAGGGCGCGATCCCTTTGTTCAATCGCCTGAACGGCATCGGCCGGTAAGCCAGCGTCCACGAGTGCGTCACGCATGCAGGCGGCAAGCGCTTGATTGGAATGCAAGGCCTCCGAGCCACCCCGCAAAATCGTCGCGTTACCCGATTTGATGCAGAGCGCAGCGGCATCAATGGTGACATTGGGTCGTGACTCATAAATGATACCGATCACACCCAAGGGCACACGCATTCTTCCCACCTGAATCCCTGAGGGCTGGCGCGACAAGTCCGAAATAGAGCCTACCGGATCAGGGAGCGCGGCAACCTGTTCAAGACCTTTGCACATGCCTTCAATCACGCTCGGGCTTAGCCTCAGCCTGTCAATCGCCGCATCCTCAAGGCCTGCCACGGCTGCGCGTTCCAGATCAAGGGCATTGGCTTTTTCCAATGCTGTTGCCTGGTCTTGTATGAGTTGCGCAGCCATCCGTAATGTTTTGTTTTTTGCAGCGGTTGATGCGCCCGCCATCACGCTCGATGCTTTTTTCGCACGATGGCCAAGGGCGTCGATAATGGCTTGTTCATTGCTGCTCGGAACGAGGGCGCGATCATTCATGGTTGACTACCCTTTGCGCTTGTTGTTTGCTTCGCCTCAAGATCCCGTTCAGTTTGCCTCATTTTTCTGCTCCGTTCAGTCCGGCAGCAAGGAGGCGATCCCTGGCAGGGCTTTGCACGGTGAATTGGAGTACGAGGTCGCGCATTGCCTCCTGAGGGTTTTCGCCAAGACCGCCAATGCCTTTGATTGCGCGGTCGATTCGAGCGGCTGCATCGAGCAAGCGCAGGCTATGCGGGGCATCAATCCGGTCCAGGGCGCGGTTGAACTGCGCCTCGCGGTTGCTGAAAAGGCGCAGCTGACGAAAAGCCTGGCGACGTGGCTGGCCGCTTTCCAGGCATTCGTTGAGCGCCTGTAATTGCCTTGCAGCGTCGGCAAGCGCCCAAAGGATCAAAGGCGCAGGCTCGGCCTCAGCGTGCAAGGCGTCAAGTATCATCAAAGCCCGTTTTCGATCGCCAAGCAAACAGCTGGCCTGAAGATCAAAGCTGCTCCAGCGCGCTGCGTTTGCAAGGCTTTGCTGCGCAAGCGAAAGTTCGATCTGTGAGTCTGTGAGCATCGCGAGCTTTTTAATTTCCTGGGCACAGGCGAGCAAATTGCCCTCGGTGCTCGACGCAATTAACTCGATCACCTCATCGCTTGCGCTGCGTGATTCGCGCGCTAAACGCTGCCGAATCCAATCGTTGAGACCTGCCCTGGGGACTGTGGCGGCTTCGATGGCCCATCCCGCAGCCTGCAAGTCGTGAAACCAGTGACTTTGCAGTTGACTACGTTCAAGTTTGCCGCAAGCGATCATGATGCATACATTGTGATCGGCTTCTTTAGCCCATGACAAAAGCCATTCGATGCTTGCCTGATGCGGCTTGGCTGTGAAACGTAACTCGATGAGTTTGGCGCTTGCAAAAAGGTCACGCGATCGCACGGCGCGTTCGAGTTGCTCGAGTTTGAAAAAACGGTCAACCTCAATGACGTCGCGATCGGTAAAGCCCAGTGTGCGCAACCAGGCTCTGATGCGGTCAGCTGCTTCAATCTGCAAAAGTTTTTCCTCGCCGTGGATCATGAGCCAAGCGGGGGGCTTAGCCCTTTGCAGTCGGGATTCGAGGCTTTGCGCGTTGGGCTTCATCGCTTGGTGTTTCTGCGAGCGGACTCTTTATGCGGTTCGTAACTGACGCAATATCCGCTCAATAAGCTCGGTCTGCATGTCACGTTGCAAAAAACGCTCCTCTTGCTGTTTTGCCCCTTGCAAGACATCGCTGGTTGAGATGTCACGATGCAATGAGATTTCGCTTCGGCTGACGGTCTCCAGGCCTGCCTGGTCCACAACGCGAAACACAACCCTCAACTGCAGCCTTACATCGCGCGGCCGACCGGTGACCGTAAAGCCGATAATCTCCCGGGTTCGGGCTTCTTCATCGATATAAAGACGACGTTGCGCTTTTTCCGGATCGTTCTCAATTCGCGTACCACCGAGCGCAATAATCGCACGCCTTAATTCACCGCCGAATTCAGACTGCTTGGGTATATTGATCCAAATGCTTTCAAAGCGAAGCGCCACCTGTTCGCGAAGCTTAAAGCCGCAAGCCGTCAGCCCAAGCGAGGATAAGACACCGAGGCTTGCAGCACGCAGAAGCTCTCGACGCATCTTCATGCCGGCCTAGCCCGTAACAGCATTAACAAGCCTTCCCGGCACCACGATCAGCTTGCGAACACTTTGTCCAGGGGCAAAGCGCGCAATCGCATCGTGCTCCTCGATCCATTGGCGGGCACTGGCTTCGATCATCGGATGGGAGGCATCGGCTGGCAACTCAAGACTGCCACGCAGCTTGCCATTGATTTGCAGCACAAGGCTCACGGTCTGCTTGACCAGTGCCTGCTCGTCAACCTCAGGCCAGGGCGCATCGAGTAGATCACCAGCCACCGCTTCAAAGCCCATCGCCTGCCAAAGCGCCACCGCAATATGCGGCACCACCGGGTAGAGCACCCGTAAAAGCATCGAAAAACCCTCGGATCTCGCTGCGGCGCTGACCGTATCGGGTGCCGCTTCAAGGGTATTGAGCATCTTCATACAGGCTGAAACAACTGTGTTGTACTGCCTGCGCTGATAGTCAAAGTCTGCCTGCTTCAGCAGCTGGTGCATTTCTCGCCGCAGATCCGCACTTGCCGTGTTGAGCACTTGATCAGCCACGTTTAGCGCGGGCTCAATCTGCTGCTTTTGCAGGGCTTGCATGCAACTGGCCCAGACGCGTCGCAAGTAGCGATGGGCACCCTCTACGCCTGCATCCGACCACTCGAGCGATTGCTCAGGCGGCGATGCGAACATGGTAAAAAGTCTTGCGGTATCAGCGCCATAACGATCAATCAAGTGCTGCGGATCAACGCCGTTATTTTTGCTTTTCGACATTTTCTCCACGCCGCCGAGCTGAACGGCTTGCTGGTCAAGGCGGGAAAGGGCGCCGATCGGGCGGCCCCGCTCGTCAAGGTGGATGTCTACATCGGCAGGGTTAAACCAGGTCTTTCGACCTGCTTCATCTTCTCTAAAAAATGTTTCATTCAGCACCATGCCCTGCGTGAGCAAATTGCTAAAAGGTTCAGAACATGTAACCAGGCCGCGGCCATCGGGTGCGCCAAGATCAAGATCACGCATGACCTTGGTCCAAAATCGTGCATACAACAAATGAAGCACCGCATGTTCGATGCCACCGATGTATTGGTCCATCGGCATCCAGTAATCATTGCGCGCATCGACCATGGATTCGCTTGCATCCGGGGAGCAATAGCGCATGTAGTACCAGGCCGAATCGATGAAGGTGTCCATGGTGTCGGTTTCACGGCGCGCAGGCTTCTCGCAGCGCGGACACTGGCAGATCAAAAAAGAGTGGTGCTTGTTGAGGGGATTGCCGCTGCCATCGGGGATCAAATCTTCGGGCAACACAACCGGCAGATCGCTTTCTGGAACTGGCACAACCCCGCAATCCTCACAGTGAATCACCGGGATCGGTGTGCCCCAATAGCGTTGCCTTGAAATGCCCCAATCGCGCAGGCGATACTGGGTCTGACGGGTCCCGAGTCCCCGTGACTCGAGATCGCCGGCAATGGCATCGATCGCTTGATCATGATTTAGACCGTTATATCTACCAGAATCAATACAGTGACCCTGCTGTTTGTTTTCATACCAGCTCTGCCACTGCGTTTCATCAAAGTGTTCACCGTCGATGGCGATAACCTGCTTGATCGGCAGGGAAAAACGCCGGGCAAAGGCAAAGTCACGCTCATCGTGAGCGGGTACGCCCATCACGGCACCATCGCCGTAACTCATCAGCACATAGTTGCCGATCCACACCGGTATCGGCTCGCCGGTAATCGGATGACTGACGCATAGCCCGGTATCGCGCCCGTCTTTTTCACGGCTTGCAAGATCAGCTTCGGCCACCCCGCCCTGAAGACAGTCGTCGATAAATGCTTGCAAGGCAGGCCTTCTTCTTGCTGCCTCTGCGGCAAGCGGATGCTCGGGCGCTACCGCGACAAAGCTAACACCCATGATCGTATCGGCACGGGTTGTGAAAACATAAAGCCTGCCATCTTGAACCCATTGCCCTTTTTCGTCTTCGATCTGATGCGGGAAAGCAAATCGCAGCCCCACAGATTTACCGATCCAGTTGCGCTGCATGACCTTGACACGCTCGGGCCAGCCTAAAGGCTCCAAATCTTGGATCAGTTCCTCAGCATATTGGGTGATCCGCAGGTAGTACATCGGGATTTCGCGCTTTTCGACCAACGCACCCGATCGCCAGCCGCGCCCATCGATCACCTGTTCATTGGCCAACACAGTCTGGTCGACAGGATCCCAGTTGACCGTCCCTGTCTTCAGGTAGGCGATGCCCCGATGCAGCATTTGCAAAAAGAGCCATTGATTCCAGCGGTAGTAATCCGGCGAACAGGTTGCCACTTCACGCGACCAGTCAATCGCAAGCCCCATGGCTTGCATTTGCGCCTTCATGCTTGCGATGTTGTCCCAGGTCCAACGCGCTGGCGCAAGCTTATTGGCCATGGCGGCGTTTTCTGCCGGTAAGCCGAAGGCGTCCCAACCCATGGGCATCAGCACATTGAAGCCAGCCATCCGCAGCTGACGCGCCATCACGTCGTTGATGGTGTAGTTGCGCACATGACCCATGTGCAATTTCCCTGAGGGGTAGGGGAGCATGGAGCAGGCGTAGTACTTGCCACGGGGATATTTCGGGTTGTGTTCGGTCACCCGGTAAACATCGCGCGATTGCCAGTCGGTTTGTACCTGGGATTCGATGGCGTGGGCGTCATAACGGTCAGAAAACATGCTGAGCTACCGATGGTTAGGCAAAGCCCAAGATTATGGCTGATTGACCAGCCCCTTCAAAAAAGTTGAAGCCCCCCTTCGGTTTTTCAAAAGTGCGGTTTTTCAAAACGATCAATCGGAGTAATTTGCGGTTTCCGGAATTGTCTTCAGAACGTCAGTTAAGAACGGTCAATAAGCCTGCAAGGCAGGTACAACGCAAAAAGAGGAGAGGAGTCATGGGATTAGAAGCGTCAAAAGGCGAGGCAGTGCCCGCCGGGTCAGCAATACTTCGTGCGATTTCCGTGATTGAGGCGATTTCAACCGCCGATGCACCGCCGCAACTTGCCGACATCTGTCGCGCGGTGAATTTACCCAAACCCACTGTATTCAGGATTTTGAGCACGCTTGAGCACGCGGGGCTTGTCGGGCGCGAACCCGGTAGCAAACGCTACACCAGTGCCGGGCGCTTGAATCGATTGGCCGGACAGGTTTTGCTCAACTCACCGCAGAGCGCGGCGCGGCATGCGATTCTGGAGGAACTGGTCGAGCAACTCGGTGAGACCTGTAATCTCACGATTCCGAACCTCAATTCGGTGCTCTACCTTGATCGGGTCGAAGTTGCTTGGACGTTGCGGGTAAATCTTGGCGCCGGAAGCCTTGTGCCGCTTTATGCCTGCGCAAGCGGTAAGCTCTTTTTAGCCCATATGCCCAAGCGTAGCCGAGAGCGTTTATTGCGCCTTGCCCCGATGTTGCCCCATACGCCAGCCACGCTTTCCGATCCCGGCAGGCTCAGCTTGGAACTTGAGAAGGTCCGCAGGCAGGGATTCGCCGTCGATAACGAGGAGTACATCCCCGGGATTATTGCCCTGGCAGTCCCGGTGCGCGACGGTGATGGCAAGGTTGTTGCCTCGATTGCAGCCCAGGCACCGACGGGTCGCCTACGGCTTGAGGAGGCGATGGAGTTTTTACCCCAAATGAAGCAAGCCGCCGAGTCGATGGCCCAAACAGTCGATTGGTAGACTAAAAAACGCGCGACAAAAAACGCGCGACAATCCGGGATGTTTTGACATCCCGGATGTTCATTTTGACGACAGATCTATTACGCGGGCTCAACGAGCAACAACGAGCCGCTGTGACCCTTCCTGCGCAGCATGCCCTCATTCTTGCGGGCGCCGGCAGCGGCAAGACCCGCGTGCTCACCACAAGAATCGCCTGGCTGATTGCCAGCTCGCAGCTCAGTCCACAGGGTTTGCTCGCCGTGACCTTCACCAACAAGGCCGCGCGAGAAATGCTCACCCGGCTGAGTGCCATGGTGACGGTTAATACCAAGGCAATGTGGGTAGGCACTTTCCATGGGCTTTGCAACCGGATGTTGCGAGCCCATTACCGTGACGCAGCCCTGCCTGCCAGTTTTCAGATTCTTGATACGCAGGATCAATTGGCGGCGATCAAGCGCATGCTCAAGGCCATGCAGGTCGATGAGGACAAGATTCCGCCGCGAAATCTGATGCACTTCATCAACGGATGCAAAGAAGATGGTCAGCGGGCTGCCGCTGTCGAAGCCTTCGATGACTACAACCGTCGCTTTGTGGAACTCTACGCGGCTTATGAGGCCCAGTGTCAGCGCGAGGGTGTGGTTGACTTTGCTGAACTCTTGTTACGCAGTTTTGAACTCTTGCAACGCAATCAATTGTTGCGTGAGCATTACCAGTTGCGCTTTCGCCATATTTTGGTCGATGAGTTTCAGGACACCAATGGTTTGCAGTATCGCTGGCTCAAGATGCTCGCTGGCGCCGGTAATGTGCTCTTTGCGGTGGGCGATGACGATCAGAGCATTTATGGCTTTCGGGGTGCCGATGTCGGGAACATGATGGCTTTCGAGCGCGAATTCAGGGTGGAAAACCTGATCAAGCTCGAGCAGAACTATCGTTCGGCAGGCCACATACTCGATTGTGCCAATGCCTTGATCGCCAATAACCATGCGCGGCTGGGCAAGGACTTATGGACCGAGGCTGGCGAAGGCGAGGCGGTTCGTGTTCAAGAACTTGTGTCTGACGCGGGCGAGGCGCAATGGCTGGTCGAGCAGATCAAGGCTATTGTTCGGGACGGTGATCGCCGATCGGATGTTGCTGTGCTTTACCGCTCCAACGCCCAGTCAAGGCTGATTGAGCATGCGCTTTTTTCTGCCAACATCCCCTACAGGGTTTATGGGGGCTTGCGGTTTTTTGAGCGCGCCGAAGTCAAGCATGCGCTGGCCTACCTGCGCCTCATCGAGCAGGATGATGACGATGGCGCTTTCTTGCGCGTGGTCAATTTTCCGACAAGAGGGATCGGTGCGCGATCGCTTGAGCAACTTCAAGATCTTGCGAGCCGTCAGTCGATTTCCCTGATGGGGGCTTTAGCCAGGGCTTCAGCCTCCGACCTCAGCAACGCCGCCTTGACGCGTTTGCGCCAGTTTCAACAATTGATCCATAGCCTGCGGCAATCGACAGCGATGTTACCGCTTGCCGAAGCGGTGGCGCTTGTGATCGAGCAAAGTGGTCTCTCGCAACACTACAGTCATGAAAAAGAGGGGCAGGAGCGTTTGGAAAACTTGCAAGAGTTGGTCAACGCGGCAGCAAGCTTTGTGATGGAACAGGGGTTTCAGCCAGATACGCCGATTAGCCTTGTCGCGACCGACGGTTCGGACCTGAATCCGGTGCTATCAACTTTCATGCCCGATATGCAGACCAGCATGGCGGGGAGCAACGAGGCAGCCCTTACCGAGGCGATGAGCCCCTTGGCTGCGTTTTTGTCGCATGCCTCGCTTGAAGCCGGCGAGCATCAGGCCCTTGCCGGCGATGATGCGGTGCAAATGATGACGGTGCATGCCGCTAAAGGTCTTGAGTTTCAACACGTTTTCATCACGGGTTTGGAAGAGGGCTTGTTTCCCCATGAGAATGCCTTATCGGAAGCTCAGGGCCTGGAAGAAGAACGTCGTCTGATGTATGTGGCGATCACAAGGGCGAGAGAGCGCCTTTATTTGTCCTTCGCCCAGACCCGCATGCTCCACGGGCAGACCCGATATCACCTGCGTTCGCGTTTTATCGAAGAACTCCCCGAGCAGCACTTGAAGTGGCTTAGCCCACGTACCCAGCAGCGCTGGGCTCAGCCGGGCAGCGCCAGCTTCGGGTTTCAGCATGGCATGTCAGCTTCGATGGCGCCCCTCGGCAACGATCAGGCTAGCCTGCTAGCGCCAGGTCGAAAGTCTGAAGCGGATGCCATGGGTCAAGGTTCAAAAGCAGGCTTGCGAATCGGACAGAGCGTGCGGCACGACCGTTTCGGTGATGGCGTGGTGGTGAGCCTTGAAGGGCGCGGTGATGACGCGAGAGCGCAAATCAATTTTGGGCGTCAGGGCTTAAAGTGGCTGGCGCTTTCAGTGGCCAAGCTGCAGCTGATTTAATCAGGCTTCTGAGGTGCCGACACTGTCCCGATAGCTTGGCCAGTACGAGGCATACAGTGCCGTCATCAGTATCAATGACAAGGGCGTGAGCACGATCGACAGCAACACAGGGGTATTGGGGGCGAGCCACTTGATCGCCTGCAGGACCAGCGAGGCGATGAAAGCCATCGCGAACCATCCCAGCATAAAGGCCGTAAAGGCGCCCCGGTTTCGCCACACCGTGAAAAAGCTGTAGAAAAGTGACTGGGCAATGCCAAGCCCATGCCAGGCCGCAAACATCGGCGCAAACCAGAGTGCCATTTGAGCAGGCATGTAGAGCGCGGCAAAGATCAGACTTGCCCATAGCAAGGTCGAATCGAGCGATTGCAATTCGGAGGGGTCCATGCTGCCCGTGGCAATCCGGATGAGGCTTCCATCGTCAACACTTGCCGCTGCTGCAAGCGCCACGAGTGTGGCCGCGGCGTTGATCAGTCCCAAACCGATGAGCCGGTTACGGGTGGTTGTCCCGTAACGCCGAAAGCCAGCGAAAAGCGTTGAAAGCGGGGGCGATTCGCCTCGGTCTGCCATGCGAACGGCCTCCATCAAGCCCATCGACAGCACCTGCACCAGGATAAGCGGCGCTGCCGGGCCAATCACAGGAATTAGCGTGAGAAGCATCAGAGCAAACAAATAGGCGAGGGTCAGCATGCTCAGCGGGCCAAGGCTACGCCTCACCAGCCGAAGTCCTTCGCCAATCCACTGTAGGCCCTGCCTGACCGAAACCCGATTAACCTGCACGCTCTTCCTTAAGCTTTCGAGGGCATCGTGGTCGATGCCTGATCAACACGCTGCAAACTGTCGCGCAGGCTTGCAATCGGGTGGTCATGGCGCCTTGCGTTCAAGACGCGTTCAAACTGACCGGGATCCTTCGGTGTGAGCAGGGTCGCTTCTCGGGGCAGGTGAAGATCAAAAAGCCGCGATACCCAGAACCGGAATGCGGCTGCCCTCAGCGCCAGGGGCCAGCCTTCAAGCTCGGCATCGAGCGGGGCTCTTGTCTTGCAGTAGGCATCGAGAAGCGCCTGCAGACGGACAAGATCCCAAGCACCACTTGCAGACTCGGTGCACCAGTCATTACAGGTCACGGCGAGGTCAAACATCCATGTGTCATCACCGGCAAAATAAAAGTCAATCACACCACCCAATTGCTCGCCATCAAAGAGCACATTGTCGCGGAAAAGATCGGCATGAACCGCTGAACCCGGCATGGCTTCAAAGGTCTTTGAGGTTTGAAAACTGATCTGGGTCTTTAGCTCTGTTTGCAACAAGTCCCATTGCCCGGGGCTTACATGGGGCTCAAGCATAGGCACAACCCGCTGCCACCAGCTCAGCCCGCGCAGATTCGCCTGGCGGTTGGGATAGCTAAGGGCAGCAAGATGCATGCGGGCGAGTTGATGCCCGACGGCTGCGCAATGCAAAGCCTCGGGCTGCATATTGGCGCGTCCCGGCAGGCAAGTCACCAATGCAGCCGGCCTGCCAGCCAATTGCCCGAGGCGGGCGCCCGAGCGGTTAGCGATCGGTTTGGGGCAGGCAACACCATGCGCTGCCAGATGCGCCATCAAATCGATGTAATAGGGCAATTGCTCGGCACTGAGTCGCTCAAACAAGGTGAGGACAAAGCGGCCCGTGGTCGTGTCAACAAAAAAATTGCTGTTTTCGATACCCGAGGCGATACCCTCAAAGCGAAGCAACTCGCCAAGATCAAAATTGCTCAGCCAGTGCTCGAGTTGCTGGTGCTGAATCGGGGTAAAGACAGCCATGGACAATTATCCCGCAATTGCTCAGCTCAGAAGCGACCACGGTGGATTGAAGCTGAGATAATGCGGCCATGAGTGATGAACAGGCCAGACAAGCATCAGGCGCGATCGCAGTCCAGACAGCTCGGCTTGATTCGGCCGCAACGGCGGTGCTGAGGCCGGCACCAGAGGCAAGCGAGGTGTCCCGCCTCCTTTTGGTCGACGGATCGAGTTATCTTTATCGGGCTTTTCATGCCCTTCCCGATATGCGCAGTCCTCAATCGGAACCAACCGGTGCGATTTACGGCATGGTGGCGATGTTGCGCAAGTTGCGGGCTGATCAGACGCTTCATGGTGGGGCACGATTTGGTGCGGTGGTTTTTGATGCACCGGGTAAGACTTTTCGCGATGAGATTTTTCCCGCTTATAAAGCCAACCGCGCGGCGATGCCGCCCGATCTGGCCTTGCAAATCCCGAGGATTCATGAGCTTGTGCGTTTGCTTGGCTGGCCTCTGGTGATGGTTGAGGGCATCGAAGCTGACGATGTGATCGGCACACTGACCGCGCAGGCGAAGCTTTGTGGCTGGGACAGTCTGGTGTCAACCGGGGATAAGGATCTTGCGCAGCTTGTTGATGCCCACACGAGGCTCGTCAACACCATGACCCGCGACGGCGGAGGCCCCGAGTTGCTCGACGCAGCAGGTGTTCTTGCCAAGTTTGCCGTCCGCCCAGATCAAATCATCGATTATTTGAGCCTGGTTGGCGATGCTGTTGACAACGTGCCCGGGGTCGAAAAAGTTGGCCCCAAGACCGCCGCCAAATGGCTCTCACAGTTCGACAATCTCGATGCCTTGATGGCGAAGGCCGGGCAAATCGGTGGTGTGGTGGGCGAGAACCTTCGTCAGGCACTTGACTGGTTGCCCACGGCACGCGATTTGGTGACTGTGAGGAGGGATTGTCAATTACCGAGTTGGTGTGCCCCTGGCGAAGGTCTTTTGCTTTCAGAGGAAAACGCGGACGGGTTGCGAGAGCTATTTAAAGCCTGTGGCTTTAGGACCTGGCTGCGCGAACTCGGGCAAAATCCTTCCGCTTCGAATCCCGGCGCTTCGAATCCCGGCGCTTCGAATCCTGTTGCAGAAGATCTGCAAGTGCAGTCTTCAATCGCGCCTGCCGGAATCACTACGCCTGCAAACACACCGGCAGCCTTCGACCGAAGTCAATACGAGACGGTGCTGAGTGAGGAGGCGCTTGAGCGTTGGCTTGCCGATTTGATGGCAAGCGACGAGGCTGCGGTTGACACCGAAACAAGTGATCTTGACCCGATGCGCGCCGTCCTGGTTGGCATCTCCCTGGCGATTGCGCCAAACAAAGCTTGCTACGTGCCGCTTGCCCATGAGGGCCTGGATCAACCCGGGCAGCTTCATCGTGATGATGTCTTATCCCGCCTCAGGCCCTGGCTCTGTTCGCCCAAGCATAAGAAACTTGGTCAGCACATCAAGTACGACATGCATGTCTTTGAAAACCATGGCATCCGACTTGAGGGCATTGCCGAGGACTCGCTGCTTGCCTCTTATGTTTTGGAGGCGCACCGTAGTCACGACATGGACTCACTGGCCGAGCGTCACCTCAATCATCGAACCATTACTTATGACGATCTTACTGGAAAGGGCGCCAGCAGAATAGCCTTTGCGCAAGTGGCGGTCGAACGCGCTGCGGCCTATGCTGCCGAAGACGCCGATGTGACTTACCGGCTTTGCGCGCATTTTCGCCCGCGTTTGGCTGCAGAACCTGCGCTTGATACGGTTTATCGGCAAATCGAAGTGCCGGTCATGCAGGTTTTGCAGGGCATTGAACGCCATGGGGTGATGGTCGATCCGCAGAAGCTTGGCCGGCAAAGCGAGGCATTGCAGCTGCAATTGCGTGATTTGGAGGCTCAGGCCCATGAGGCCGCGCAGTGCGACTTTAACCTGGGTTCACCCAAGCAATTGGGCGAGTTACTGTTTCAAGTCTTAAAGCTTCCGATTCTGAAAAAGACTGCATCGGGTGCGCCTTCAACCGATGAAGAAGTCTTGGCAAAACTCGCCGAGGATTATCCGCTGCCGCGAATCGTTTTGCAGTGGCGCGGTCTTGCCAAGCTCAAATCCACGTATACCGACAAATTGCCCAAAATGATTCACCCGCTGACCGGGCGGGTTCATACCAGCTATAACCAGGCCGTTGCGGTGACAGGCCGTCTGGCTTCAACGGATCCTAATTTACAGAACATTCCAATCCGCACAGCAGAAGGGCGACGCATTCGGGAGGCATTTATTGCGCCTCCGGGCTTTAAGATTCTGTCGGCAGACTATTCGCAGATTGAGTTGCGCATCATGGCGCATATATCGGCAGACCCTGGCCTGCTTGCCGCGTTTGCCCGAGGTGATGATGTTCACCGGGCGACCGCTGCCGAGGTGTTCGGCGTGCCTGTTCCTGAGGTGAGCAGTGAACAAAGGCGCTATGCGAAAGTCATCAATTTTGGGTTGATCTATGGCATGAGCGCTTTCGGTCTGGCCTCGAATCTGGGTATCGAACGCCAACAGGCTAAACATTATATCGATCGATATTTTGCACGTTATCCCGGAGTGCTCCAATATATGGAGCGAACGCGACAGGAAGCGCGTGAGCAAGGCTATGTGCAAACGGTTTTTGGTCGGCGGCTTTGGCTTTCCGAGATTCAATCGCCAAACGGTCCTCGCCGGCAGGCTGCTGAGCGCGCCGCTATCAACGCGCCGATGCAGGGTACGGCCGCTGATCTGATCAAGATGGCAATGATCCGGGTTGCTGACCAAATCAAAGGTCAGTCACTGCGATCGCGCATGATCATGCAGGTACACGATGAGTTGGTGTTTGAAGTGGCCGAGGACGAAATCGAGGCCTTGACCACGCTGGTGCGTGATGCCATGTTGAATGTTGCCCAGCTGGCGGTCCCGCTCGATGTTGATGTCGGGGTGGGTGATAACTGGGATGAAGCCCATTAGCGTTCTGAAAGGTAAATTGTTATGAATGAATCAGCAAGAAGGGATTTTGTTCGCTCGGTGATCGGTGGGGGCGTGATGGCGAGCGCTTATGCCGCTGCGGTCATGCCTTCAGGCGAGCTCCTGGCGCAGATCCAGCGAACCGATAGTCAGGGCCTCAGCGCTGGCGTCGTGATGATTCCGGCGCCCGGCGGACTGCAAATGCCCGCCTACCAGGCGATGCCTGCGCAAGGCAAGCCCAAAGGGGTCATCCTTGTGGTGCACGAGGTCTGGGGTGTGCATGAGTACATCCAAGATGTCTGCCGACGATTTGCCAAGCAAGGTTATCTGGCGATTGCGCCTGAACTCTTTGTCCGGCAAGGCGATGTGAAGGTCTTGAAGTCCCCAGCCGAGATTTTCGAAAAAGTTGTGAATAAGGTTTCCGATGAGCAAGTGCTTGCCGATCTTGACGCTGTTGCGCTTTGGGCTCAGTCCCAGGGTTTTGAGGTCGCGCAACTCGGCATCAATGGATTTTGCTGGGGTGGACGTATTGTTTGGCTCTACGGCGCCTACCAGCGCAAACTCAAAGCCGGGGTGGCTTGGTACGGTAGGCTCACCACGGGCACAAACGCGGTCACACCGCGTCATCCGCTGGATATTGCCGATAAGCTGCAAGCGCCCGTGCTGGGTCTTTACGGCGGCAAAGACGAGGGGATTCCGCTATCCCAGGTCGATGAAATGAAAACCCGCCTGTCCTTTGGCCCACAAGCCTCACAGCAATCCGAGATCGTGGTTTATCCTGAGGCGCCGCATGCCTTTCACGCCGATTACAGGCCGACCTACCGGGCTGACGCCGCTGCTGACGCTTGGTCGCGCTGTCTTTCCTGGTTTGGCAAACGCTTGTAAGCAAGCGCTACCGATCGTGATGATGAAAGCCTTGAGGGGCTTTCATCGATCTCATTTGCGGACTGTTCTTGACCTTATTTCATATTATCGCCGCCACCCTGATCGGGGGTTCGCTGAGCACGCTTGCAGCGGGGCTTTTGTCCTTGCATGTGCTTTCAAAAATCACCAAGCGCCTGGTGAGTTTGTCGGCCGGACTTTTACTCGGCGCAGCCACGATTGATTTACTTCCTGAGGCGATCGCAAGCGGTGAAGATCCTGAAAAGCTTGGTTGGACGCTAGGGCTTGGTTTTCTGGGTTTTTTCCTGCTGGAGAAATTTGCAATTCTCAGGCATGGCCACCACCATGAGGGCGACGGGCATGAACATCAGCATGGTCATGATCGGCATGAAGCCGGCCCTGAGGGCTTGCTTATCCTGATCGGCGACTCGCTGCACAATTTTGTTGACGGGGTACTGATCGCTTCGGCTTTTCTGGTCGATCACCGGCTCGGCTGGATGACCGCCGTTGCGGTTGCGGCGCATGAGATCCCGCAGGAGATCGGGGACTATATCGTACTCATTAACGCAGGCTACAGTCGGCGCCGCGCTATTATTTATAATCTTATATCCGGGCTTGCCGCAGTGGTTGGGGGCATTGCGGGCTGGGCCTTATTGTCGAGCCATCACCAATTACTCCCCTATCTGATCACCATCTCGGCAGCTGCATTTATTTATGTTGCCCTTGCCGATCTTGTCCCCGACATGCATAAGCAACGTCAGGCTGCGGAAAGTCTTTTTCAGCTGGCTTTGATCGGCCTTGGGGTTTTAACCATCATGCTCGCGCATCGCATCGTGCACTCGCACTGAGCCTTTGCGTAAAGGCATCAGCTTGCGTCAAGGCATTAGCTTCCGTAGCGTCATTAGCTTGCGTAGAGGGATCAGCTTTTGAGCCGTAAGACGAAAGCCCCGCCCGCAAGGTGCTAGGGCTTATCACCTTTGGCAACGGGACGCTTTGGGTCGGCGCACCACTCGCTCCATGAGCCCGGGTGAAGCATTAAAGCGTCATCCAGGCCTGCAAGGCGCATCGCGAGCAGGTTGTGGCAAGCCGAAACTCCGGAGCCGCAAGAATGTACCAAGGCTGCCCCGCCGGCCAGCCCTGCTGCTGCTGGGGCCTTAGGTGCCTGGGAGGTCATCAGTGCCAACCACTCGTCGCGTAAAACTTCCGCGGGTTTAAAGCGCCCATCGGGCCTTAAATTTTGGGTATTGGGCCGGTTGAGTGCGCCCGGAATATGACCTGCAACCGGGTCGAGCGGTTCGACATCGCCGCGCCAGCGTTCCGCGGCGCGTGCATCGACGATGCAGTGTTGACCGTGTTCGAGGCTTTCGAGCAGCTCATCGCTTTGAATGATGGCCTCAAGTGATGATCTGACAGAAAAGTTCCCTGCTGGCTTATCCGCGGCGCGGGGGCTTGACGCTTTGCTGCTGGGGTAGCCGGCCTTGACCCAGGCCGCGTAGCCACCATCGAGAACCCTGACCGATTCATGGCCGCACCAGCGCAATAGCCACCACAATCTTGCGGCGTAAACGCTTGGACCTGCATCGTAGACAACGACCATGCTGTCGTTGTTGGCGCCAAGATTGCGCATGCGTTGACCAAGTTCGTCCTGATCAGGCAAGGGATGACGGCCGCTTCCTGGGAACTTGGGGCCTGAAAGCGCATCATGCAAAGCGAAAAAGGCGGCGTTCGGGATATGGCCTTCCTCGTATTGCTGTTGTCCAAGTGAAGGATCAAACAAGTCAGATCGACAGTCGATCACGATCGACTGATCGATCTGGTTGGCTAAGGCTTCAACGCTGATGAGGTGTTTGTCATGCATCTTGATTCAACTCGGGTAATTGGCGGCGAAGAAATTCATGGAAGTGCTGCATACCGTCTTCCATCGGGCTCTGGTAGGGGCCAACCTGACTGATGCCGCGCGCCATCAGTGCCTTGCGACCTGCATCCATACGCAAGGCAATCTCATCGTCTTCCTCAGCTGTTTCCAGGTAGGCAGCGCGCTCCGCTTCGACAAAATCGCGTTCGAAGTGAACGAATTCTTCCGGGTAGTAAAACTCGACAATATTGGTGGTGTGCTGGGGGCTTCGAGGAATCAGGGTGCTCACGACCAGCACATTGGGGTACCACTCCACCATCACATTGGGGTAGTAGGTAAGCCAGATTGCGCCAAAAGGCGGTGGTTTGCCCTGACGAGAGCTCAGGACTTGTTCCTGCCAGCGGGCGTAAGTGGGCGTACCGGGTTTGCTCAGCGCCTGATGAACCCCGACGGTTTGAACCGAAAACCAGGAGCCGAACTCCCAGGTGAGTTCATCGCAGGAAACAAATTGGCCAAGTCCCGGGTGAAAGGGCACGACGTGATAGTCCTCCAGATAGACCTCGATAAATGTCTTCCAGTTATAGGCGCATTCATGAATCTCAACATGGTCAAAACAATAACCATCGAAATCAAAATGTTCACCAGCCTTCATGCCGGCGAGGTCGATTGCGATATCGCGGGGTCCTTCAAAGAGCAGACCCTTCCATGACTTCAGCGGGGTTTTGGGCAAATGAAGACAGGGTTGCTGCGCGAAATGAGGCGCGCCAAGCAATTCGCCGTGAACATCATAGGTCCAACGGTGCAAAGGACAGACAATGTGTTCGACCTGCCCGCGCCCCTTGAGCATGATCGCCTGACGATGACGGCAAACGTTCGAGAGGCATTCGATGCCCTGATCGTTATGGATGAGCACGCGGCCTTCGTGTTCGGCAGGCAGCGCGAAATAATCGCCGCGCTCGGGCACCATGAGTTGATGGCCAATATAGGAAGGCCCTGGTTTAAAGAGCTTTTCCATTTCGAGCTGAAACAGCCCGGCATCGAAGTAAGCCGATACCGGCAACTGCGTTACCGGTCGCGAAAGTGCGCCGATCCGTCCAGGTGCTGACATATGCACGCTCCATCAAGGATGTCCCAAAGGCTGGGAGTGATGGGCCTTCACAATGAAAAAGCGACCACTCCCGAAACCCACTCTTACAGTAGGGGCGCCAAGCATACCCCAAGAGGCGTAGAATCCAATGCGACCATGACAAAGCGTCGACCACCTACAACATCATCCGAGCCTGCTGACCCACCTCCAAAGTCCTGGGAGGAGGCAACTGAGGCGCTCGAAGCCTTGGTTAGGCGGATGGAATCAGGCAGTCTTAGCCTTGAAGAGTCGATCAAAGCCTACCGGGAAGGTGTGGCCTTGGTGCAATGGTCGCGCGAAACGCTGGCATCAGCGCAACAACAAGTTCGAGTGCTTGAGGAAGACATGCTGAAACCCTATTCGCCCGAGGCCGATGGTTCCTAGCGTTCCCATGCTTGCTGCAGACCATCAGGCTTGGGTTCAAACACAGCTCGGGCTCATCGAGTCGGCCATTGCGCGGGCTTTGCCGCAAGGGCAACTGCAGGCGAGCCGGCTTTTTGAGGCGCTAGCCTACGCGAGTCTGGGCGGCGGTAAACGCATACGGGCCTTGTTGTGCCTGGCTAGCGGGGAAGCGCTTGCGGCAGACCCGCGGCACTGCCTGTCTGCAGCAGTTGCGCTTGAATTGATGCATGCCTATTCGCTGGTACACGACGATTTGCCGTGTATGGATAATGATGTGCTGCGTCGCGGGAAACCCACGGTTCACGTTGCTTTCGGCGAGGCGACCGCCATGCTGGTTGGCGATGGCCTTCAAGCACTGGCCTTTGAGGTGCTTGCGAGCATGCATCAATCGGGTTTGACGGCGGCACAGTGTGTTGAAGCGGTCGCTGCACTCGCCCGCGCGAGCGGTCCGCAAGGCATGGTTGGCGGTCAGGCGATTGATCTGGCTTTGCTTGGGACTGCTCCCTCATTTGTTGACCTGGCGATGCTGCAAGGTATGCATCAGATGAAAACCGGCGCCTTGATTCAGGCGAGTGTCCAACTCGGTATCTGCTGCCGGGAGGCTTCAGCACTTGATCCGGCTGTTAACGGCTTGCTCAATCAGTTTGCGGCCCATTTAGGACTTGCTTTTCAAGTGATTGACGACGTGTTGGATGATTCGTCGAGCACTTCAGCCTTGGGCAAAACAGCGGGCAAAGACAAGGCTCAGCATAAGCCAACCTATGTATCGCTCATGGGGCTTGCGCAAGCGCAAGCCTTGGCGCTCGATTTACATCGGCAAGCAATCGCTTGTCTTGCTGAGGCAGGCAAGCTTGATTCGAATCTGCGCGCTGAGGGCATGGGTCATTTGACTGCGCTTGCCGATCTTATCGTGTTACGTCAACACTGATTGCGATTGATGTTTGGCGTCAATACTCTGTGTCATAGCCGCTATGCCTACTGATCCATTACTTGAATCGATTGATTCGCCTCAGCTGCTTCGCCAGCTGAGACGCTCGCAGTTACCGAGGCTTGCCGAATCTTTGCGCGCGTTTGTTCTTGATTCTGTATCTAAAACCGGTGGGCATCTTGCCGCGAATCTCGGGACGGTTGAGCTGGCGATTGCCTTGCACTATGTGTTTGACACCCCTCGGGATCGACTCGTCTGGGACGTTGGTCATCAGGCCTATCCGCACAAGATACTCACAGGCCGACGCGAGGCCATGCAAAGTCTCAAGCAACAGGGTGGATTGTCTGGATTTCCAAAACGTTCTGAATCAGAATACGATACATTTGGCACCGGACATTCGTCGACCTCGATTTCAGCGGCCCTTGGTATGGCACTTGCCTCGCGTGCAAAGGGTGAACACATCGGGCCGCATCGCCGACGCCATGTGGCTGTGATTGGTGATGGCGCCATGAGTGCTGGCATGGCTTTTGAGGCACTTAACAACGCCGGTATCTATCAGGATCTTGATCTGCTGGTGGTCTTAAACGATAACGATATGTCGATTTCACCGGCGGTTGGTGCCCTGAATCGTTATCTCGCAAGGCTGATGTCGGGGCGCTTTTACGCCAGGGCAAAAGATATGGGTAAAGCAATGCTGTCGCGTATGCCCGAAGTGCTTGACTTTGCCCGTCGCGTGGAAGAGCACGCCAAAGGGATGGTGGTGCCGGGCACGATGTTTGAGGAGTTTGGTTTTAATTATGTCGGGCCCATTGACGGGCATGATCTTGAATCGCTGGTACCGACCTTGCAAAACATGCGCCAGCTTAGAGGTCCGCAGTTTCTGCACATCGTCACCCGAAAGGGCAAGGGCTATGAATTGGCTGAACAAGACCCTGTGCTTTATCACGGTCCGGGAAAATTTGATCCCTCCCAGGGTATTGTGCCCAGTGCAAAAAAAGCCAAACCAAGCTATACCCAAATTTTTTCGAGCTGGATTTGCGATCAGGCAAGCCTTGACCAGCGGCTCGTTGCGATCACACCCGCGATGCGCGAGGGTTCGGGTCTGGTCGAATTTGAAAAGCGCTTTCCGGAGCGCTACTTCGATGTAGGGATTGCAGAGCAGCATGCGGTGACTTTTGCTGCAGGGCTTGCCTGCGAGGGTATGAAGCCAGTCGTTGCGATTTACTCAACCTTTTTGCAGCGCGGCTATGACCAGTTGATTCACGACGTTGCCCTACAGCATTTACCGGTGCTTTTTGCCCTCGATCGGGCAGGCCTTGTGGGCGCAGACGGCGCAACCCATGCTGGTACCTACGATATTGCCTATCTGCGCTGTATCCCTAATCTGGTCGTGATGACCCCTTCGGATGAGGATGAGTGCCGGCAAATGTTACACACCGGATTCATGCATCCGGGGCCCGCTGCGGTGCGATATCCTCGTGGAAGCGGCCCCGGTGTTGAAGCCAAGCCGATGATGCAAGCGCTGGCAATCGGTCGCGCACGCCCGCTGCGAGAGGGGTCGAAGCTTGCGATACTGGCTTTTGGTTCGATGGTGCATGCCTGCAAAGCAGTCGCCGAGCGCCTTGACCTGAGCCTGATTGATATGCGTTTTGTTAAGCCCTTGGATACAGCCCTGTTGGAACAACTTGCCGGCAACCATCAGGGTTTTGTCTCGGTGGAGGAACATGTGCTCGCGGGCGGGGCAGGTAGCGCGGTGGCAGAGGCTTTGCTTGGTTTATCGATCGATCGTCCGCTGCTGATGCTGGGGCTGCCGGATCGTTTTATCGATCACGGGGATCATCAACAATTGCTGGCCCTGGAAGGCCTCAACAGCGAGGGCATTGAGGCCTCGATCTTGAAGCGCTTCTCGAACCTACTTACGCCAAGGTCTCCGCGGCTTGTCGCCAAACCGATGCGTTAGACTCTGAAATGTTATGAACACGCGTGACCTTAACCAGAATCAGGCGATTCCTGATGTGCAGGGCTATCGGGATCAGCGAAACCTCGCGATCCAACGTGTTGGCGTGCGCGGCTTGAAGTACCCTTTGCGCTGGCGGGCACAAGACGGTGTGCAACACACGGTCATGCAGGCGGCGCTCGATGTGGCTTTGCCGGCCGATCAAAAAGGCACGCACATGTCGCGGTTTATTGCGCTGCTTCAGGCCCAGGGCCAGGAGGATGCGCTTGATTTGGAAGGGATGCTCAAGCTGCACCACAAGATGCTCGAACGCTTGCAAGCGCAAGACGGTCAGATTGAACTCCAGTTCCCATTGTTTTTGAAAAAGAAAGCGCCGGTGTCGGGCGTTGAGAGTCTGCTCGATTATCAGATCGTTTTAAAAACGCAAGGCAGTCTGGATGCGACCCACTGTGAACTCTCGGTCACTGCGCCGGTCACAAGCCTTTGCCCCTGTTCAAAAGAAGTGTCGGCTTACGGTGCTCATAACCAGCGTTCTCACTTAGCGCTTGAGGTCAGGCTCAACCCGACAAGGCTTGCCGATTGCGATGCAGAGTCCTTGATTGCGATCGCAGAATCGCAGGCATCAAGCGAGGTCTATGGTTTGCTCAAGCGTGTTGATGAAAAACACGTTACCGAAAGGGCTTACGACAATCCCAAGTTTGTCGAAGATCTGGTGCGCGATGTTGCGGCGGCGCTTCATGCCTCGCAAGACCAATTCGGGCTGATCGCTTATTGTGTTCGGGCCGAAAATTTTGAATCGATCCACAATCATTCAGCCTGGGCCGAACTTCACTCGGCGAATTGGTAGCCAAAGCAACATGGTCTGAAGCGTCAGACCGGTGAGGCTCAGTCTCTGAAATTGTTATAGTCAAGCGGCAGGTCTTGGATTTCCTTTTTTAGCAATGCGATCGCACTTTGTAAATCGTCGCGCTTTGCACCACTGACCCGAACACTTTCGCCTTGAATGCTTGCCTGAACCTTGATCTTGCTGTCTTTGATCAAGCGAACAATTTTTTTGGCGTCCTCACTGGCAACGCCTTTTCTAACCGTGATCACCTGCTTGACTTTGTCCCCGCCAATCTTCTGGATATCGCCACTGTCAAGGAACCGGACGTCTAATTGACGCTTGGCGCATTTGGACCAGAGCACATCGCGTATTTGGGAGAGCTTAAAGTCATCGTCGGCATAGGCGGTCAGTTCGAGCTCTTTGATTTCGATACGCGCATCAGATCCTTTAAAGTCAAAACGCGTACTGATCTCTTTATTAGACTGTTCAACAGCGTTTTTCACTTCCACCATGTTGGCTTCACAAACGACATCAAAAGATGGCATTGCTTTACTCCTTATCTATACCGATATATTTTTCAAAGAATACTGCCTGCCCCATTTCAGGATCAAGCTGATAGGGTTTGAATCCCGCCTTCAGATAGGCGCCGACGGCAGCTTTGTTACCCTCGAGAACCTCAAGCGTCATTTTGCAGCAAGCTTCGCCAAGGGCTGCCTGCTCAACATGTTCAAGTAAGGCTCGACCGATGCCTTGGTGGAGGGCCTTGGGGTGCACACAGATGTCGTGAATGTTTAGCAGTTGTTTAGCTCGAAACGTTGAAACACCCAAAAAAGCATTCACGAGGCCTAAGGCTTCTTTGTTGCGATAAGCAAGCCAACCCCTATAGTGGGCTTGGCTTGCGAGGAGTTCCGGAAGCTTTTCTTTGACCGATACCTCCAGCCCATAGCCGCGACCGCTTGGACCGCTCGCGTAGAGATCAAGCAAATCGACGAGGTCGCGGGCATGCTGCGGATTTTTCGGATCAAGGGCTATGATGTTCAGGCTGTTCATGAGCTAGCGGTTAAGTGGCATTTGACCGCCGATATTGCAAGCGCTTGGACCTTCATGGCGGGGAAAAATGAATCCTGGAACGTTTTAAGGTTCAAATCGATAACCAACACCTTTAACCGTTTGAATGTGGCGCGGAGCGTCAACAGAGTCGCCAAGTTTACGCCGCAATCGCAAAATGTGATTATTGACGGCCTGCTCGTAGCCGACATAGTCCCGACCCCAGGCCGCATCTAGCAACTGAGACCGGCTGAAAACACGTTGCGGTTGACTCATGAAGCATTGCAGCAGGCGAAACTCGATCGCGGTCAGATCAAGGACTTGGCCATCGCGTTCAACCCGGTGTCGATCGGGGTCGAGCATCAGTTTGCCGGCGCGCAAGGCGCGGGCCGCGCCGGCCGAACCAGTTCCGCCGCCAGGATGAGCCGCGCCGCCAGGATGAGCCGCGCCGCCAGAATGAGCCGCGCCTTCAGGGCCAGACGATCCGCCCTGGGGTGATGCGTTGCCATCGCCATCGCCATCGCTTATTGGGGTCATTGGCTTCGCTGCTTTGTGGGGCGCGATGCCAGCCTGACGCCTTCGCTGAACCGCGCGGATGCGCGCTAACAATTCGCGCGCGCTGAAGGGTTTGACCAAAAAATCGTCGGCACCAAGTTCAAGGCAAAGGACGCGGTCAAGCTCATCTTCACTGCCTGAAATCATGATGACCGTGGCTTGATTACCCTCGGCGCGCAGCCACTTGAGCAGTTCGATGCCATCAAGTTGGGGCATATTCATATCGAGCAGGATCACCCCAGGTCTTTCTTCGATCAGGAAGTTTTGGGCTTGAAGGCCATCTTCGAACTCGATGACTTCGAGATGGCGCGTTCGCAACTGTGCCGCGAGCAGGCGCCTGAAGTCCTTCAGGTCTTCGACTAACATGATCCGACTGTCTTCTCGCATGTCACAAATGTTGCGGGTTGTGGATGGATTTGGTCAAGCCTGCTGCCTTTTGTGACCCGATGGTGATCAAACGGTGATCGAAAGGCTATTGCGAGGTGAACCAGGCGTGAAGGAATGGCAACGCTCGGATTTCACCATCGGCGCTTCAATCAACCGAGGGAGCGTAGCCATGCAATCACAAGCCAGAACAGTAACCGTCATCGACAGGGTGATCAACCATCAGTACCAGGAGGGATCACTTGCCGGCGTAAGCCAAGCCGCGGCGCCTCAATCGCTGCCATCGACAAGCGAAGGCTCAACGACATCAGTAAAACCATCCCCCACAAGTGTTTCAAGGCTGGCCTCAAAGTCAGCAAGCCGGTCAGCGCCCAAGGCGATCAGAAAGTCAGTACCAAAGCCAAGCTCAAGGCACGGTCTTGGCAGACCGCGCTATGAAAGTGATGGGCCCTTCAGGCTAAACCATCAAGCAAACAGGGCCTATCCGGATCATGATTTGGAAGCGCAGCTTGAACCCGGTATGCCACTTGACCCGGATACACAGTTTGAATCCGGATTGCCATTTGATCCGGATACGCAGCTTGAACCCGGTATGCCACTTGACCCGGATACACAGTTTGAATCCGGATTGCCATTTGATCCGGAAGCGCAGCTTGAATCAGAGGCACGCTTCAACCCCGATGTGCAATTCGACCCGGAGGAACAGTCTTCGCTCGCTGCGCCTGCCGATGCCGGGTCGCAAGCCGCAAACGCTAGCGGCACCAGGCCGCAAGCTGACGGGAATGCTGATTCAGCACCCGACGCCCAATCCTTGGGTGAAGCCGCAGCAACGGTCGCTGTTGATATCAGTCATGAGTTCTACCCGGCGCGGTTGGAGGAGCATCGCAAAGCGCTCATGCGTATGGCGAGGCTTCGGGTGCGCAGTCATGAATGGGCTGAGGATGCGGTCCAGGAGGCGTTGATTGCCGCCTATCAGAGTCGGGCGAGCTACAAAGGACGTGGTTCAGTGCGTTCCTGGTTGCGTGGCATTCTCGATCACAAGATTCACGACCGATTTCGTGCTGAATGTCATTACACCCAGGCGGATTGGATTGATGATGATGCTTCATCGGCCGAGGAGCAGCTTGATTGGGCGGCGCGCTGCGGTGTGATGGGGGATCGCGCCAACGAGGATCCGATGGAAATCTGCTCTCGCCGTCAGCGACTGAGTCGCGTTGCGAAAACCCTCAGCGACATGGCACCAGGCATGCGCGAAGCCTTTATCCTCCAAGTGGTTGAGGATCGTCCTTCGCTTGAAGTGGCCAATCGTCTCGGTATTAGCGAGAACAACTGCTGGATCCGGGTGCATCGGGCACGCAAAAAGCTTTTGTTGCAACGTGAGGACTGAATTCCGAGGCAAGATAAGCGCGAAAAAGACGAGGCCAGGTAACGCGCTGGCCTTGGATCACAGGCATCGATTGGCCACGCCTTGGGCAAGGCCGCGATCTTTTTGTTCGAATTGGAGTGAGCCATGCGTTACCGCCGACTTGGATCAAGCAACCTCAAGGTTTCGGAGTTATGTCTCGGCACGATGATGTTTGCCGATCAAACCGATGTCAACGAGGCCGGATCAATCCTCGCTGCAGCCGGCGAGCAAGGCGTGAATTTCATTGACACTGCCGATGTATACAGCAAAGGTGCCTGCGAGACCATGCTTGGCGGGCTTCTGGTAGGGCAGCGGCACCGTTGGATGCTTGCCAGCAAGGTCGGTAATGCGATGTCTGATGATCCGAATCACCGCGGCTATTCCCGCTACTGGATGACTCGAGCGCTCGAGGATTCTCTGCGTCGTTTGCAAACCGATCATCTCGACATCTGGTACTTGCATCGCGACTGGGACGATACAAACTGGGAAGAAACCCTCACCACCATTGCCGAGGCTGTGCGCAGCGGAAAAGTACGCTATTGGGCGATATCGAATATGCGCGGCTGGCGCATTGCGCAGCTTGTTGCGCTTTGCGAGCGGATGTCAGTGCCCGGCCCAAGCCTTTGCCAGCCCTACTACAACCTGCTCAACCGTGGGCCTGAGGTTGAAATACTTCCCGCCTGTGAGGCTTTTGGTCTAGGGGTTGCGCCCTACAGCCCGATTGCTCGAGGCGTACTCAGTGGCAAGTACCAAGCTGGCGTTAAGCCGGCCGTTGAGAGCCGCGCTGGTCGCCTCGACCGTCGCATGATGCAAACCGAGTGGCGGGAGGAGTCGCTGGCGGTTGCGCATCGACTTGCCGAGCACTGTGCTGAGAAGTCCTGCAGTCTCGTGGCTTTTGCAGTTCGGTGGCTGCTGGCTAATCGACTGGTGACTTCAGTGATTGCGGGTCCGCGCACGCTCAAGCAATGGAACGATTATGTGCCTGCGATCGAGCTGTCATGGACCGAAGCCGATGAGCAGCTTGTGGATTCGCTGGTTCCACCGGGCCATCCCTCGACCCCAGGCTATTCAGATCCGCAATACCCCTTTCATGGTCGACGGCCCAGGTTCAGTCCTCAAGACGTCCAAGCAACAGATACTCCATAAGCGCTTTTTGCACATGCAGGCGGTTTTCTGCTTCATCCCAGACCACCGATTGGGGGCCGTCAATCACCTCGGCACTGACTTCTTCGCCTCGGTGGGCGGGCAGGCAATGCATGAACATGGCATCAGCACGTGCAACCGCCATCATCTCCGGATCAACCCGCCAGTCGGCGAAAGCCTGCTTACGGACATCGCCCTCGGTTTCAAAGCCCATGGAGGTCCAGACGTCGGTGCACACCAGATCGGCGTCTTGAGCCGCTTGCATCGGATCATCGAAGTGCTTGAAGGAAGACGCTCGCACACCGGCAATCGACGCCTCAATCGCGTAGCCCGGGGGCGTTGAAATGTGCAAGTTAAAGTCAAGCACTTCGGCGGCTTGAGCCCAAGTGTTGGCCATGTTGTTGCCATCGCCAATCCAGGCCACCGTGGCGCCTTGGATACTGCCTCGTTTTTCGACCCAGGTGAAAATATCGGCAAGAACCTGGCAGGGGTGAAACTCGTTGGTCAGGCCGTTGATGACTGGCACCCTGGATCGGGAGGCGAATCGCTCGATGATCGATTGCTCAAAGGTACGAATCATCACCAGATCACACATGCGTGAGATCACTTCGCCTGCGTCTTCCACAGGTTCGCCGCGACCGAGTTGAGAGTCACGGGTGTTGAGGTAAATCGCAGCGCCGCCAAGCTGATGCATGCCGGCCTCAAAGGAAAGGCGGGTTCGCGTGCTTGCCTTTTCAAAAATCATCACCAATGTTCTGTCATTAAGAACGTGATGCGGTGTATACCGTTTGAACTTTTCCTTGATCAGGGTGGTGCGCGAGAAAACATACTGCAGTTCATCTGATGCAAGATCGTTGAACTGCAAAAAGTGCTTGACGGCTTGAGCCATGAGAAGGTCTCCTGAGTCGGGCTCAGTGGCGTGATTGCAAATGTTGTCGAATCAAGGGGAGCAGGCGCTCAAGCAGGTAGTCCACATCACGTTGATCGAAAATAAGGGGCGGTAACAAACGTACCACCGAATCAGCGGTCACATTGAAGATGATGCCTTGCTCAAGTCCCTGCTTCACAAGCGCCGTAGCAGGTCGATCAAGTTCAATCCCGAGCATCAGCCCGCGTCCGCGTATTTCGACCACACCTTGTTCGCCCGAAAGGCCATCGCTCAGGCGTTCGTGCAAATAGGCACCGATGCGCTGAACATGATCGAGTAAACCCTCGTATTCGATGGTTTGTAAGGTGGTCAGGGCGGCGCGCATGGCCAAGGGGTTGCCGCCGAAGGTCGTGCCATGGTTGCCTGGCTTGAAGGTTTGGGCTGCAACACCCCGGGCAACCACGGCGCCTACCGGCACGCCGGACGCTAGTCCTTTTGCCAAGGGCATGACATCCGGGACGATCTCGGCCCATTGGTGTGCAAACCATTTTCCGGTTCTGCCGAGGCCACACTGAACCTCATCAATCATCAATAACCAGCCTTGACGATCACAGATTTGACGCAGGCCCTTTAAGTAGTCAAGCTTTGCCGGGTTGATCCCGCCTTCGCCTTGAATGGCTTCAATAAAGATCGCGGCTATATTGGGGCGATCGCGGGCCATTTGTTCGATCGCTGGCAGATCATTGAGCGGTGCTCGCACGAAACCCTCAACCAGCGGCTCGAAACCTTTCTGGACTTTTTCACTGCCGGTTGCCGATAAGGTGGCAAGCGAGCGTCCATGAAAGGCTTTCTCGTAGACCACGATTTCGGGCCGATCGATGCCGCGATTGTGGCCGTAAAGCCGGGCGAGCTTGATCGCTGCTTCATTGGCCTCGAGTCCCGAGTTGCAGAAAAAAACATTGTCCATGCCCGAAATCCGGGTCAGAAAGCCCGCAACAGCTTGCTGTAATGGGATTTGGAACAAATTAGAACTGTGGATGATCTTTTGAATTTGGTCGCTGAGCGCTGCGACCAATCCGGCATGGGCGTGACCAAGCGTGTTGACCGCAATGCCCGATAAGGCATCGAGATAACGTCGCCCCTGTTCGTCGTAAAGCCAAACACCTTTGCCATGGCTAAAGGCAATCGGTAACTGGGCATAGGTGGTCATCAGGGCAGATGCATGGCTCATGGTGAATTACGCCTTGCTTGAGGCGTCCAGAAAATGTTGTGTAAAGCTCGCATTCTATAATTGCGGCATGTGTCAAGCCGATGATCGTTGAATGTTTCCCCGCGAATCCAAGACCTCATTTCATATCCTGGGGTTAAGCCAACAGCGGCGAGTTTTTCGGCCTTCAGACTGGGCAGAACGCCTCGCAGGCATCATGGCGCAGTTTCGCGACCCCAATGACGCTTCAAGCCATGATGTTGGCGCCCAAGCCCTGGGCTCTGCAGGTGCTTACTCCTCGCTTGTCTTACCTGTTTTTGTGCCGCACCCCGATCACGGTGGCTTGGACCGGTCGAGCGTTGTTCGGGCAGTCTTTGTTGACGGTCGTCTTTTTGAGGTCGAGCCCCTGGCCTATGCGTTTTTGCAGCAATTTGCGATCGACAATGAACTGATCACCCAGGCCATGGATAGGCAGGGTGACTGAAACCCAGAACTTATTTCACACGATTACGGTACTCGCCGGTTCTGGTGTCGATCTCAATTTTGTCGCCGATCTCAACAAAAGCGGGCACCTGCACTTCAAACCCAGTCGGTTTCACGCGCGCCGGTTTCATCACCTTGCCAGAGGTGTCGCCACGGACTGCGGGCTCGGTGTACTCGACTTCGCGAACAAGACCGGTCGGTAATTCGACCGAAATCGCGCGCCCGTTATAGAAAATGACTTCGCAGGGCATGCCGTCGTCGAGGTAATTCAAAGCGTCGCCCATGCTATCGGCTTCGACTTCAAACTGATTGTATTCGGTGTCCATGAACACATACATCGGGTCAGCGAAGTAAGAGTAGGTCACCTCTTTTTTCTCGAGCACCAGCACTTCCATTTTCTCGTCGGCCTTAAAAACGGTTTCGGTGCCTGAATTGTTCAAGAGGTTTTTGAGTTTCATCTTGACCACAGCGGCGTTGCGGCCCGATTTGTTGTACTCGGCACGCAAGACCACCATCGGGTCCTTGCCCATCATAATGACGTTGCCGGTGCGGATTTCCTGCGCGATTTTCATGGCGACACCTGAAAAAAAAGGTCAACAAAGCCTTCAATTATAAGCGCTTGGCTGCTGATGATGCATGTCAACCATGTGACAGAGCCGTTCATCAAGCCGCGGCAGGCTGTTGCAGTGCGAAGCCCATGCCTCGGCCATGATTTGCCACGAGGTCATGTGCTTGCTCAATTGAAGCAGGGCCGCTGGTGGTGGATCGCCAAGGCCCCAGGCAAGCAAACACGCGCGCCAGCATGGCCAAGCCTGATGGTCTTTAAGCACCGGCGCCATTCGCTCAAGCAGGGCCTTGAGTTTGACGCTTAAGGTCTCAGGGTCTTGAGGGTAGGGTTGCCAAAGCCAGGGGATGCCACTGCGCATCGCTTGAACCCAGCTGTCTTCCCCGCGGACAAAAAGCAGCGCGCAGCCCAACATTGTCTTATCCCATTGCAATTGAGAGCATGTCGCCAAGACTTCAATGGTCGCACTGCTGTTGATGCATCGCTTTGCGATCGCAGCCGGGGTTCGAAGCACCAGGGGCATGGCGAGCGCGCTTAACCAAGCCTGTATAGGCGCATGCTCATAGACATAGGCGAAAACATGCAGCGCCGCCGGCTGCGCAGCGGCAAGGGGTGCCATGATCGGCGGATCGCCAGGAAGTCCCCCTGAATCGGCTCCAAAGCCTGGAAAGCAGAATAACTGAACAAGACCGTCGACCTTATGGGATTTGCGACCATGGAAGTCGCCTACCCAGTTTTCGGCGCTGAGATAGTCAAGGTGCATCCATAAGCTATGGTTGCGTTTGGGGTCGCTGTTGCGAGCAGCAAGTTGTTGGCGAATGCCTTGCGGGAGTTCACAGCCGAATGCGCAGAGGATTACCTCCGGAAAGCTTTCCAACTGAGCGTGCTCATCAGGCCATGGATGCCAGGGGACGACATCGCCTTGGGAGTCGGCAAGCCTTGTCGCTTGGTCGGGTCTGTCGCAAAAAATCCGCATGCGCCAGCCGGTCCGACGCTCTAGCGAGCGTGCCAAACGCAGGCAGACGCCAATATCGCCAAGATGGTCAATGACCTTGCAGAAGATATCGACCTGAAGCGTGGCCACGAGCGCCCTTGCAAAGCTGATGGATGCCGTACCGTGTTTTTTGGTCCGAAACGGGGGCTATTGATCGGTCTTCTCAGTCTCGCCAAACATGGCCTCGAGCTGAGCGCGTGCTCCTGGTTTGCCGGCAGCGGCTAATTTGCGCTCCGGGTACTCTTCGGCAATGCGATCTTCCCAGTAACTTGCCGGATTGGGTGCGGCACAAAGTCGCTCCCACACTGCGGCCGGGACTGAGCGGTAAAGCTTGATGCTGCCGTTCTGGAAGGTCAGTTCAAGTTCTTTTTCAGCGGCCTTGTAGCTTGCGATGCGAATTGCCCCACTGCTGAAACGCTTTTGCGCCATGAATCAGTCTCCTTCGTGTTTTCCAAACATGCTTGGGCACTGTCTCGGGCATTATGCGTGAAGGAGGAAGAAAACCATGTCATCCATCATTGAAAACTTGGCGCTGCTGAGCGCCGGCAAGACAAGCACGCGGGCCTTGGTTGAGCAAGCAAAAGCGGCTGCCCAGGCTCATGCAGCCTTAAATGCACTCGCCTGGGTTGATTGGGCGCTCGCTGAAGAAACCGCAGCACTTATGGACGAGCAAAGGGCGGCAAACTCAAGCGGTACGCAAGCGCGACTGGGTCCTTTGCATGGCATCCCCATAACGATCAAAGATTTGTATCACGTCAGGGGGACGCCATTGCATGCCGGCACCCGCGCGGTCTTGCCCGATCTGGGTATGGATGAGGCTGTCGCGGTTTCGCGTTTGCGAGAGGCTGGGGCCCTGATACTTGCCAAGACCAATATGCATGAGATTGCGCTGGGTGCGACGGGTGAAAACCCGTGGACAGGCGATGTTTTAAATCCCTTTGATCATGCGCATCAGGCAGGGGGTTCCTCAAGTGGCGCCGGTGCTGCCACGGCAGTAGGGATTGGTCTGGCAGGGCTTGGTTCTGACACCGGCGGTTCGGTTCGAATTCCGGCAGCTTTTTGCGGCCTGGCGGGTTTCAAGCCGAGTTTTGCTGCGATTCCCTTGGGCGGGGCCTTGCATCTGAGTTGGACTTGCGATCACGCGGGCCCACTTGCGAAAACGACGGCCGATTGCAGCCTCCTTTATGAAGTGATGTCGCAGCGAAGCGCAGCCCACGGGGCTGTGGGTCGTGCCCCCAGTTTTGCAGTACCCGGTGATTGGTTGGCGCCTCGGCTGGGCGATGATGTGTCCGATGCTTTTCACAGGCAGCTTGTGAGCCTGCGCGGCCAGGGCGCGGTGGTGACGGAGGTCAAGCTGAAAGCGGTCCTGGATCGTGCTTGGGCCTGTTATAGCGGCATTGTTCGACCCGAGGCAGCCTGGATCCACCGGGCGGCGCTTGCCCAAGGTGGGGAGGGCTTCTCAGAATCTGTGCTCGCACCGATGAAACTTGGCGAACAAATGTCGGCTTTGCAGTATCTCGATGCGATGCAAGAACGCGAGGCTGTTCGGCGCGACTTACATGCCTGTCTCGCCGATTTCGATGCACTCATCTTGCCGACCACGGCGGTTGCGCCGCCCCGACGCGGGCAGACCACGGTGGCTGTTGCCGGGGGCAGCTTGCCCGTTCGAGATGCGGTGCTTGGCCAGACTGCAGCCTTCAGCATGGTCGGTTTACCGACGCTGACGATCCCTTTTGCGCGCAGCGGCCCGCTGCCCCTGGGCTTACAAATCGTCGGTCGACCCCAGGCCGATGCGCTTGTTTTGGCGCTCGGCCGCTGGCTTGAAGCGCAGGGTGTTCGTCTGCCCGATTAACGCGGCGCCATCCGGATGGCACCGTCAAGTCGGATGGTTTCGCCATTGAGCATGCAGTTCTCAACGATTTGACGGACCATCTGCGCATACTCTTCAGGCCGTCCAAGCCTGGGGGGGAAGGGAACCTGGCGACCCAGCGATGACTTTGCCTCCTCGGGCAGTGCCGCAAGCAAAGGCGTCTCAAAAAGTCCTGGCGCAATCGTGACCACGCGAATGCCATCGCGTGACAAATCGCGCGCAATCGGTAGGGTCATGCCAACAATGCCAGCTTTGGACGCGGCATAAGCTGCCTGGCCGATTTGACCATCGTAGGCGGCAACGGAGGCCGTATTGATGATCACGCCGCGTTCACCGTCAGCATTCGGGCTGTTGCTCGTCATCGCTGCTGCGGCAAGCCGAAGCATATTGAAGCTTCCGATCAGATTCACATTGACGACACGGATGAAATGATCAAGCGGATGGGCGCCATCCTTGCCGACCGTCTTCATCGCTTTGCCGATGCCTGCGCAGTTGATCAAACAAGATACGGTCCCCATGGCTTTTGCTGCATCAACAGCTGACTGTGCATCGCTTTCCGAAGTCACATCACAACTCACAAACCGGGCGCTTTCACCAAGACTCGATGCAAGTGCTTTGCCGAGTTCGGCATTGACATCGGCAATCAAAACCGAGCCGCCTTGTTCAACCCACATCCTGGCGCTTGCGCCGCCCAAGCCCGAGGCACCCCCGGTAATCAACGCAACATGGCCTTTAATTTGCATCACCAATCCCTCTCTTCTCGTGGTTAAAGTCTTTTGAAAACACGCTCGCGTCGCCGGGCCGCTAGGCTTGTTGTGAGGCTGCGAAGGCGCGTTCGAGAAAATCGAGTCGATCCTGGCCCCAGTAGGGAATCGCTTCAAAGATATACCAGGGCGCACCGAAAACCTGCGCCTGCAATGCCTCCTGCGTGTTTGCTTCATACCGCGCATGGGCCGCATCAGTGCTGGCGCCTGTCAGCAACTCATCGGCATTCATGCTGAGCTTTTCAATCACCTGCCGTACGTCCTGCTCATCGGCAATATTGGCTTCGTCAGCCCAAACGGCTTTAAGCATGGCGCCGGCAAGCGCAAGAGCAGCCTTGCTGCCCAATGATTCATTGGCAGCGATCACGCAACGCGCAGCCAGCCGGTCGTCGGCCGGGAAATACTTGGGGTGAATGTTCAGGGGTAGCCCGATCCACTGTCGCCATCGTTCCAATTCAAACAAGCGATAGGTCTGCCGCTGTGTTGCGCGTTTGGCAAGCGGCAAGCCTCCCGAAGCCGGAAAGATCTGGCCCAAATTCATGGGCTTGACGCGCACTTCGATCTGGTACTTTTCCGCCATCGCAACAAAGCGCTGATGACCGAGATAAGTCCAGGGCGATGTACATACAAAGTAGTATTCACAAAACTTGTGCATAGCTTCCAACGGTTCGACAAGCGAGGACTGTTAAGCGACCTGATCAGGCTTGGAAAGACGGGATGGCGCTGAAATCCGCTCACGGGCCCTTGGCCGGGGCGGCGGATGCTGCAGCAGCGGGATTTGCGGCGGGCGCCGTGACCGCAACGGGCGCAGCGTGAGCGGCCTTGGAGCTTTTGGCATCCCCACCCCAAATCATGCCCATCACAGGTACCAACAAAAGGGCGACAATGTTGATGATCTTAATCAGCGGGTTGACTGCAGGGCCGGCCGTGTCCTTGTAGGGGTCGCCCACGGTATCGCCGGTGACCGCGGCTTTGTGTGCATCGGAGCCCTTGCCGCCGTGGTGGCCCTCTTCGATATACTTTTTCGCATTGTCCCAGGCGCCGCCGCCGGTACACATCGAAATCGCGACGAAAAGGCCGGTCACGATGGTGCCCATCAAGACGCCACCGAGTGCTGCGGGCCCTAAAAACACCCCGACCAGAATCGGTACCACCACAGGAAGTATCGATGGGACGATCATTTCCTTGATGGCCGCAGCGGTCAACAAATCAACCGCTTTGGAGTACTCGGGCTTTGCGGTCCCTTCCATGATCCCCTTGATTTCACGAAACTGGCGGCGTACTTCTTCGACCACCGAACCCGCTGCGCGGCCCACCGCTTCCATGGCCATCGCGCCAAACAAGTAGGGGATCAAGCCGCCGATGAATAAGCCAACAATCACCCTTTCGTTTGATAGATCGAAAGTGGTGTCCAAGCCTGCGCTCTCAAGTGCATGGGTGTAGTCAGCAAAAAGCACGAGCGCAGCCAGACCCGCCGAACCAATCGCATAGCCTTTGGTCACCGCCTTGGTTGTATTGCCCACAGCATCGAGTGGGTCGGTGATGTTGCGCACCGAATCAGGCAGTTCAGCCATTTCAGCGATGCCGCCCGCGTTGTCGGTGATCGGTCCATAAGCATCAAGGGCGACCACGATGCCTGCCATCGACAACATCGCTGTTGCTGCGACCGCAACGCCGTACAAGCCGCTCAGGGCAAAAGACTCAAGAATTGCTACACAAACAAAAAGCACTGGCCACATGGTGGACTTCATCGATACAGCGATGCCCGCGATGATGTTGGTGGCATGTCCCGTGGTGGAAGCCTGGGCCACATATTGGACCGGCTTGTATTCGGTGCCCGTGTAGTACTCGGTAATCCAGACGATGGCGCCAGTGAGCACCAAGCCGACCAAAACGCAAAGCCAGATGTTCATCACCGAGGTGTTGGAAGCGGCAAGGTCTGCACCGCTAAACACCCAGCCAGTTAATGGGTAGGCCACCACAAGCGCGATGAGGCCGGCAACGATCAAACCCTTGTAGAGGGCATTCATGATCTTGCCGCCCGGTGTGGCTTTCACGAAGGCAGCACCAATGATCGAAGCGATGATTGACATGCCGCCTAAAACCAAGGGGTAAAGTACGGCCTGCGCCTCGGCCCCTTTGAGCATCAGTGCGCCGAGCAACATCGTGGCAATCAAGGTCACCGCGTAGGTTTCGAAAAGGTCGGCAGCCATGCCTGCGCAGTCACCAACATTGTCACCCACGTTGTCGGCAATGACAGCGGGGTTGCGAGGATCGTCTTCAGGGATGCCAGCCTCAACTTTGCCGACCAAATCGGCGCCCACGTCTGCGCCCTTGGTGAAAATACCGCCGCCTAAACGCGCGAAAATCGAAATCAGCGAGCTACCAAAGGCCAAGCCAATCAGCGGCTTGATCACATCGTGTAGCGAGGCGCCTGGCGCGCCGATTTTCACGAGGATGAAGTAGTAGCCAGCGACACCTAAAAGTCCAAGGCCGACCACCAGCATCCCGGTGATCGCACCGCCCTTGAACGCGACGGCAAGCGCTTCATTCAAGCCCTGGGTTGCAGCCTGCGCGGTACGCACATTGGCGCGCACCGACACATTCATGCCGATGTAGCCTGCCGCCCCGGACAAAATCGCACCGATGGCAAAACCGATCGCCGTGGCCGTTCCTAAGCCCGGCACGACCCATATCACGATGAACAAGACCACGCCGACAATCCCAATGGCGCGGTATTGCCGATTGAGGTAGGCGCTGGCGCCGGTTTGAATCGCCGCAGCAATCTCCTGCATTCTTGCGTTACCCGCAGGCAGCGAGGAAATCCATTGGCTCTGCACCACACCATAGGCCACAGCGGCCAAACCACAAACAAGGGACATCCACAGTCCCATTGACGTTGCCTCACTCATCCTTGTCTCCTCTGACTTTTTTGTTCGACTTTGCTAAATCTAGACGCGAAACCACCGCCGCGGTGAATCGCTCAAGCGCGCGGGGCCTAAGCTTACATCGTGCTGCCTTGAATAAGGCAGCAGGTGCTCGATGCTTGATGTTGAATTGTTAGGGTTTGTGTGTCTGACTGGCCTCAAACGAAGCCTCAATCCAGGGCCAAGTTCAACGCAAAGCCTCAAGCACATGTTCGCTGATGGCCTCAACAGCACCCTGGCCCGAGATTTTTCGGTAGCGTGGGGCGTCACTTGAGCCTGTGCCGGCCCACTTGCCGTAGTAATCGACGAGCTGTCTGGTTTGGGCATGATAGACCTCGAGCCGCTTGCGGACGGTTTCCTCGCGATCGTCGTCACGCTGGATCAGATCTTCGCCGGTCAGATCATCTTTGCCTTCAACTTTAGGCGGGTTGAAGTGGACATGGTAGGTGCGGCCACTTGCCATGTGCACCCGCCTGCCGCTCATGCGGCTGATGATGTCCTGATCGGGCACATCGATTTCCAGGACGACATCAATTTGAACGCCGGCGTCCTTCATGGCTTCCGCCTGGGGGATGGTTCGCGGGAAGCCATCAAACAAATAGCCGTTGGCGCAATCGTCTTGCTTGAGCCGGTCCTTGACGAGACCAATGATGATGTCATCAGACACCAGGCCACCTGAGTCCATGACTTTCTTGGCTTCAAGTCCAAGTGGACTTCCGGCCTTCACAGCGGCGCGCAACATGTCGCCCGTCGAGATTTGGGGAATGTTGTAGGTCTTGGTGATGACGGCGGCCTGCGTGCCTTTACCAGCACCGGGTGGTCCCAACAAAATAAGTCTCATACTTTTTGTCTCCGAAAATAAGGCCTGTGGTGAAAGGGTGTGGATCGCTTCGGCCTTTGCATCGTTACCGCCGATCCATCGATAAGGCCAATTGAGGTTAATCGCAAATCGCTTGCCTGGTCAATCGGTAGGACAGCGGCGCCCGTCGATTCGCACCAAGGGCCGCAAGCTGCCGCGTCCTTTTATGGTCTGGTGGCAGTCTGGTCGGGACCGCCGCGTTCGCGAAACAGCGCCCGTACCAGTTCTAAGTCCTCAGGTGTATCAACCCCTGGCGCACCGGCCTCAGCCATACGGTGCACGGTGATCCGGAACCCATGCCACAAAGCCCTCAGTTGTTCCAGGGCTTCGAGTTGCTCCAAGGCGGGCGAAGGTAATTGAGGAAAGCGCCGCAGAAAAGGCAGGCGATAGGCATAAATGCCCACATGGCGCCAAAGCGGTTCGCGCAGGCTTGTACGACGCCCATCGCGATCAAAAGGGATGGTTGAGCGGGAAAAATAAAGCGCTTCATCACGATGATTGAGCACCACTTTCACCACATGGGGACTTGAACCGCTTGGCAAATCGATGAGCGGGTGTGCTGCGGTGGCCATATCGGCCTCGGGTGCCGCAGTAAGTTTTTCAACGATGGCATTGATCAATGCGGGCTCAATCAAAGGCTCATCGCCTTGAACGTTAACCACAACGTCCTCGTCAGGAATGCCCAGACGGCTTGCGGCTTCAGCAAGCCGATCGGTGCCCGATGCGTGATCAGCGTCTGTCATGATGGCCTCGTACCCCAGTTGCCCGACAGCATCAATGACTTCCATCGCATCGGTTGCGACCACAACACGATGCACCTGTGCCTTGATGCATTGATCGACAACCCGCACGACCATCGGGCGGCCCTCGATATCGGCCAGGGGCTTATTGGGCAGCCGGGTAGACCCGAGTCGAGCCGGCACTAAGACCCAGGTTTTCAAGCTGACGATTGCCCGCCGCCATCGGGGCCGCTTTTGGCATGGGGGTCCGCTTCCTCGGTCGATCGAGCCTCAGCAACAAGCATGACAGGGATACCGTCCCGGATTGGGAAGGCTAAATGGTCATGATCGCAAATAAGCTCAAGCGCCTGACGGTCGTGACGCAAACCGTTTTTGCAAATCGGGCAGGCAAGAATTTCAAGCAGTCGGTTGTCCACGCGCGATACGCTCCAGTTCAAGACAAAGGGGTTCGGGGGCACAGAGGGTCTGGACGACAACAAAAGCCGGCAGCGGGAGCTTGTCGTATTTTACGGCGTCCTTGGCGGTCATGACGATGGCATCTTTGGCATTGTGCAAGGATTCGATGAGGTCTTGCGTAGCGGCTGGGGCAGTTTTCACCAGTGCTCCAAGATCGGCAGCCCGATGGTCGCCAGGGAAAATCCATTCAACATGCAGGCCCGATGCAGCCATTAGGGCGGCAAACGTTTCGGGTTGAGCGATGCCGGCGATGCCCAAAAGCTTCTTACCTTCGAGATGGGACGCAAATTGTGCCAAGTTCATGGCCTGATCGCTGCGGGCGAGCCAATCACGATGGGCCATGACCTGCAAGCTAGCCTCAGGGAGGCGATAAGTGCAACGAGCAAGACTTGTGATTGCGCCGTCTTGCTCGGTTGTCGCAAGCGCCCAATCCGAAGCCGGCCGATCATCAAGCGGCTCGCGCAAGGGGCCCGCTGGCAAGCACTTGCGGTTGCCAAAGCCGCGTTTATCAATCAAGACGATCTCAAAGGCCCGCTCAAGCCTCTGGTGTTGCAGGCCATCGTCCGAAAGAATCATGTCGAGCGAGGCCTGGGTGCTCAAGCACAAGGCCAGGGCGGCGCGCCGATCGCGGCCGACGATCACCGGGCAGGCGCACTGCATCGCCAAGAGGATTGCCTCGTCGGGCCAACCGGCCCGCCAGGCCTCACAAGCGGCTGTTTTGCCTGCAGCATCAAGCAGACCCTCGCGCTTGCCGCCATAGGCACTGCAAAGAATCGCAAGCTTAAGACCGCGTTTGCTCAGGTCTCTGGCCAAGGCGATGACCAGTGGCGTCTTGCCCGAGCCGCCGGCCACCAGATTACCCACAACAATGACGGGTGGTCGCTGTCCACGGTTAATGATGCGGCGCTTGCGACGCTTTGACGCCACGGCGGCAACCACGCGGGCAGCAAGAAGACCCAGCCATGAGCGCGTCAAAAGCCAGACCAAAACCGCGATAACGAGATTCGAGAGATCAAAGCCCGCGTCGTGCCGCGGCCCAAAGCCCGCGCCGTGTCGTGGCCCAAAACCCGCGTTGTGCCGCGGCCTCGATGTTGAGCTGCATTCATGCGGATACCAGGCAGCCAGAAGGGCCTGCTCGAATCGCACCTCAATCTTTTTGGGTGACAAGTCCAACGCGCTCAATGCCTGCTAGACGGGCAGCATCCATCACCCGGACCACGGCGCCATGGGGCGCGAGACGGTCGGCATAAATCAGCATGCTCGGTGGCACGCCACCGTGGCGAGTCTGGGCATCCTTGAGCGCTTTGACGAGCGCTGAGGCGTCTAGTCCGTTCAGAACTTGCGCTTCCCCGATGCGAAGACTGCCATCGCGTAGGACCGCAACCCGCAAGCCGCCCGAGCGTAACTCGGTTCCGGCGCGGCTCGAAGCTAATTGGAGCCCGAGCTGGGACCATGTTGTGAGGGTGCTGCTAACAAGCACAAAAATCAACACGACCAGCAAGAGGTCGATGAGTGCAATCAAATTGATCTCGGGTTCGAGCTTGGGCCGCCTCGCAAAAAAGGCCTGAGGCCTGCTGAATCCGGTAAATGCCATCAAGAACCTGCCAATGCCCGCTTGCCCCGTTGATGGGCATCGGACTCAAATCCATCAGCAGGATTGACCTGTCTCAGTGGGCTGCGCAACTGCTGCAGCCAGTGCTGGGCCATCAGCTCGAGATCGACGACAAGCCCATCGCAGCGCTCGCGTAGCAAACGGTGCGCAAGGGTCGCCGGAATCGCAAGCGCCAAGCCGAGCCCCGTCGCATGCAAAGCCATCGCGATCGCAGCCGCGAGCGCCTGTGGATCGGCCTGAGCACCCGACTGCAGGCCAAAGGCCTCGATCATCGCCGCCACAGTGCCCAGCAGACCGACCAAAGGGGCAAGACTGGCAAGTGTTGCCAGCAGGCTAAGCCCCCGTTCGAGCGCTCGAACCGTATGCTGGCCGCAGATTTGCACGGCAAGCTCCTGATCAGCAGGGTCGGCCTGATAGGCCATGAGCCCGCTGACTAAAATTTTGCCCGCTGCTGAGGACTTTTCCAGTGCAAGCTTTGCTTGCTGCAGATCGGGGCTGCTCGATGCCTGTTGACGCATCAGGGCGAGCAAATCGCCCGCGGTCTCTAAGGCTTGCGTCGGCAATACCCGCCCACGGCGTAAATGCCACAGGCGATCGAACACAATGGCAAGGGCGAGGACCGACATGGCAAGCAGTATCCATGCCGGCCATCCCGCCTGGCGAAATACCTCCATCATGGTGATGGGATCGCCAAGCCAGGAGCTGCAAAAAAGAGCATTTGCTTCATCGTGACGCCATGAGCAGCTTAAAGTTTCATCCTGCGGCGCATTTTCCGCGCGAATCCAGTACCGAGCAAATCCACAGGCTGTGCATGCTTACAGCGGCCGTGAAAATCATGCACAATTTCTGTGGATAACACTGTGCAAAGCCTGTCGTAATCGTGTCCAAGCGCTTGAAATCTCAGGGTTTGGAGGGTTTGCTGAAAATTTAATCAATTAAAAGCATATAAGAATCAATGACTTACTACATTCGCCTAGGAGATTTAAGGGTTTATGGCCTCTTTACCCCGGGAAAGCTGAAGTTGTGGAAAGCATTCTCAAGGAAAGCCCGATGAATCAAGGTTTTCTCGGAACGGGGAGCGAATCAATCGGTGCTCTGAGCACAAAAAGCCCCGAGATACTCGCTGTTTCTGACTTGCTTCGTCGGGTGACAAGCGCGCTTGAACGACAATTCCCCCTGCTTCGGGTCCGAGGCGAAATTTCTAATTTGAGTCTTGCGAGCAGCGGTCATGTTTACTTCAGCCTGAAAGATCGCCAGGCACAGATGCGCTGTGTGATGTTTCGCGCCAAGGCGCACAACTTGGCTTTCAGGCCGAAGGAAGGCGACCTGGTCGATGTCCTGGCGCAGCTCAGTGTTTACGAGCCGCGTGGTGATCTGCAATTGCAGATTGAGCAAATGCGTCCTGCAGGACAGGGTGATTTGCAACTGCAGTTTTTGCGGTTGAAGCAAAAACTGCAGGCGGAGGGCTTGTTTGACCAGGCGCGAAAGCGTACGCCTGCGGCGCTGCCCAAGGCGATCGGTGTGATCACCTCCTTGCAGGCTGCAGCACTTCGCGATGTGCTCGCAACGCTGGCGCAACGCATGCCCTCGATGCCGGTCGTGATCTATCCGGCTTCGGTACAAGGCGTCGGGGCACCCCAATCCCTGATCGAGGCGCTTCGTCTCGCTAATGCGCGTTGCGAGTGTGATGTCTTGCTGCTGGTTCGCGGCGGCGGTTCGATCGAGGACCTTTGGGCGTTCAACGACGAAGCGCTCGCGCGAAGCATTGCAGCGAGCGAACTTCCGGTGATCGCAGGCATCGGCCACGAAAGTGATGTGACGATTGCCGATTTTGCAGCCGACCTACGAGCGCCGACCCCGACCGCAGCAGCGATGGAAGCTTGCCCTACCCGGCAAAGCCTCGAGCGCCAGTGTCAGCAACTCGCCCAGGCAATGGCGCTTGCCTGGCAGGCCTGTCTGCGACGCTTTGAGCAGCAAATCGATTACCTCTCGCGTCGCATCAAAGCACCCTCGCAGCGTTTACAAGACCGCGCAGAAGCTTTGCGCCGGCTCAGCCTTCGTTTGCGTCCGCCCGGTCTCGATCGTCTGGTCCAGCGCCTTGACGCTCAGAGCCAGGCGCTTCGCCTTGCGCTGGAAAAGGCGATGAGATCCCGGGAAAACACCTTAGCGAATTTCGCCAGTCAGTTGTCATTGCTCAGTCCTGAGCGGGTGCTTGAGCGCGGTTATGCGCTTGTACTCAACGACGAAGGGCATGTGGTGAGCGACGCAAGCGCGCTCAAAGCAGGCGATTTGCTTGATTTACGGCTTGCGAAAGGTGCTGTTGAAGTTCTGGTGCAGGCAAGGCATGGCGTGCTCGAAGGCCAATAGCAACAGCTTGGCGGGGCGGCGCATATCGGGGCGAAAGAAGCGGCACTAAGGCGCGCCAAAGAGTTTTTGATTGCCGATACGACTGCCCTCGCGGATGCCTTTTCGGGCGAACCAGCCTTGCTCCATTTCAAGCGCAAAGCGAACCGGCTCCCTCGCGCAATGACTTTTTTCGCTCAGGGCTTGCATGTCGGCGATATTCACAATGGTGCCGTCGTCGCGCAAAAATGCAATGCTCAACGGCAAAGTGGTGTTTTTCATCCAGAAACAATAAGGCGAGGCATGCTGGAAGATAAACAACATGCCATGGTTGGGTGCGAGTTGGTCTCGAAACATCAAACCTTTCGAACGCGTTTCATCGTCTGTTGCGAGCTCGGCCATGATCCGGTGCATCCCTGCGCGCAATTCAATCTGCGGCAGCGTCGGGTTTCGGTCCTTTGCCGTCGCCGATGAGAACATGCATGGCATGAGTTGCGAGACTGCAAGCAGCCCGAAGAAGACGCGGCGCCATCGATGCTCAGCGACGAGCAAGGCGAAACAAAGTCGCATCAGCGGAGAAATAAAGAGCACGGGCGGAAAAAGTGGGCGCATCAGACCTCCCGATCAGCACGGCAAAACATCGCGCGATAAAGGAGGTTGCCATGATAGGGCAGCATGATGAGCCAGCATGAACCATTGCAGCATAAAAAAAGGCAGGATAAACCTGCCCTTTAAAACAAAAAAAGCAAAAACAAAAAGCGACCGGATGGTCGCCTTTTGATTACTTCTTCTGCTCTTTCTTAGCGTCGGCTTTCTTGTCGTCTTTCTTGGCGTCAGCAGCGTAAGCAGCACCAACAGCAAAAAGGCTGGCCATCAGGATAGCGATCAGTTTTTTCATGATTTCCTCGTCTTGGAAAGTTGAGATTGACCAAGTGGTCACTAGCTTCAACGTTCAGCAAATGCTTTGGTTGACAGCAGTTAGGAAGTGTAATGTTCTAGATTAGGCTTGCCCATGGACTGTGGGTAAATCGCAACAGCTGATGCTTAGCTGTCGCAAAAGCGGTTTGAGATAAAAAAACCGGCCGCATGGCCGGTTTTTTGGGCCATTCAGCGACCGTTCAGGCGGGAGCCTGAATATTGGATGCCTGTTTCCCTTTCGGACCTTGAACAACGTCAAACTGCACGCGTTGTCCCTCTTTCAGCGTTCGAAACCCATTCATTTGGATCGCTGAAAAATGCGCAAACAAATCTTCGCCGCCCTCATCAGGCGTGATAAAGCCAAAACCTTTGGCGTCATTGAACCACTTCACCGTACCGGTCGCCATTGCAAAACCCATCCATCAAAAAGACTACAAAACATCCCGATCAAAAAGATCGAAAACTGAAACGTGCCGGGAAAAACCCTTGAACACTCAGGGATTCTCTGATCTAAAACTCGAAACGTCAAGTCCGAATGGTCTCCGAGCCTTGCTTTCGCATCATTTCGACAATTTTTTTAATCTTTTCCGGTTTTTCCTCGCCATTTATGACAGGAAAACAACAATCAATTCCTCCTGTCATGGCCACCGAAAGGTCCCGCTACGGCTTAAAATCAAAGGATGTCAAATACCAATGCACCAGGTCTTGTCCTTGAAAAACAGGAAGCCAAGACAAAACCGCCGCCCATGTACCAGGTCGTCCTACTGAATGACGATTACACGCCCATGGAATTTGTGATCCTTGTCCTGCAAAAGTTCTTTAAGATGGGACGTGAAAAGGCAACGCATGTCATGCTGAAGGTACACCGGGAGGGCAAAGGGGTCTGCGGGTTGTTCCCTCGGGATATTGCGGCCACCAAGGTCGAACAAGTTTGTAGTTTTGCAAGGCAGCATCAACATCCGCTGCAGTGCGTGATGGAGGAAGCATGATTGCTCAAGAATTGGAAGTGAGTTTGCACATGGCTTTTGTTGAGGCCAGGCAGCAACGCCACGAATTTATTACGGTGGAGCATTTGTTGCTCGCCTTGCTCGATAATCCTTCAGCAGCTGAAGTCCTGCGCGCCTGCGCAGCGAATATCGAAGATTTGCGAAAGAATCTGACAGGGTTTATCAAGGAAAACACCCCGGTTGTGCCGGGTACCGACGATATCGATACCCAACCGACCCTGGGCTTTCAGCGGGTGATTCAGCGCGCCATCATGCATGTGCAGTCGACCTCAAACGGGAAGAAAGAGGTCACAGGCGCCAATGTTTTGGTGGCGATCTTTGGCGAGAAGGACTCGCACGCGGTGTATTACCTGCACCAGCAGGGCATTACCCGTCTTGATGTCGTGAACTATATTTCTCACGGCATTACCAAGGCACCTCAAGCGAAGGAGCAAGGTCCGGAGGAAGCCAAGCAAGGCGAGGGCGAGGAGCAGGCAACGGCCTCGCAAGCGGGCCAACCCAACGCACTGGATCAGTACACCAACAACCTCAACGCAGCCGCCAAAGAGGGACGTATCGATCCGCTCATTGGCCGCGAAGCTGAGGTGGAGCGGGTGATCCAAATTCTTTGCCGGCGGCGAAAAAACAACCCGCTGCTGGTCGGCGAAGCCGGTGTGGGCAAGACTGCAATCGCAGAAGGTTTGGCTTTTCGCATCACCCAAAAGGAAGTGCCGGAGATTCTTGGGGATGCCACGGTCTATGCGCTGGACATGGGTGCGCTTTTGGCTGGCACCAAGTATCGGGGCGATTTTGAGCAACGCCTCAAACTCGTGCTCAAGCAACTCAAGGCCATACCGAATGGCATTCTCTTTATCGATGAAATCCACACCTTGATCGGTGCGGGCTCTGCTTCGGGTGGCACCTTAGATGCATCAAACCTGCTCAAACCTGCGCTTTCATCAGGTCAGCTCAAATGCATCGGGGCAACCACGTTTACCGAGTACCGCGGCATTTTCGAAAAAGACCATGCGCTTTCGCGGCGTTTTCAGAAGATCGACGTGGGCGAGCCTTCGATCGAGCAGACGGTACAAATTTTGCGCGGGCTCAAATCGCGTTTCGAAGAGCACCACAGCGTGAAATACACCTCGGCCGCGCTTTCAGCTGCTGCTGAACTGTCTGCAAAATATATCAATGATCGGCACTTGCCCGATAAAGCCATTGATGTGATCGATGAAGCCGGTGCTGCGCAACGCATTTTGCCCAAGAGCAAACAAAAACGCACCATCGGCAAGCTCGAAATCGAAGATATTGTTGCAAAAATTGCAAGAATCCCGCCAGCTTCGGTGTCATCGGACGATCGCGGTAAATTGCAGCACCTGCAACGCGATCTCGCCAACACGGTTTTTGGCCAGGATGCCGCCATTCAGGCGCTTGCCGCAGCCATCAAAATGGCCCGATCAGGGCTGGGTAAACCCGAAAAGCCGATCGGATCCTTTTTGTTTTCCGGGCCGACCGGTGTTGGAAAGACTGAGGTTGCACGTCAGCTTGCCTTCATCCTGGGTATTGAGCTGATTCGCTTCGATATGTCCGAGTACATGGAGCGTCACGCAGTGTCGCGCTTGATCGGCGCGCCGCCAGGCTATGTCGGTTTTGATCAGGGCGGTCTGCTGACTGAAGCGATCACGAAAAAGCCGCATGCGGTCTTGTTGCTTGATGAAATCGAAAAAGCCCATCCGGATGTGTTCAACATATTATTGCAAGTGATGGATCACGGCACGCTGACGGATAACAACGGTCGCAAAGCCGACTTCCGAAACATCATCATCATCATGACGACCAATGCCGGTGCCGCTGACCTTCAAAAGCGCTCGATCGGCTTTTCCAGTTCGAAAGCGCCAGGCGATGAAATGGCCGAAATCAAGCGGATGTTCACGCCCGAGTTTCGCAATCGCCTTGACGACATCATCAGTTTTGCGGCGCTCGATGAAAACATCATCTTGCGCGTCGTTGACAAATTCCTGATGCAACTCGAAGAGCAACTGCATGAGAAAAAAGTTGAAGCGATCTTCACCGAGAAGCTTCGAGCCTACCTCGCTAAGAAAGGCTTCGATCCGCTGATGGGTGCGCGACCGATGCAACGCTTGATCCAGGACACGATTCGGCGTGCGCTTGCCGACGAATTGCTTTTTGGGCAATTGGTGCAAGGCGGCAAGGTTACGGTCGATCTCGATGAAAAAGACGAGGTCAGGCTCACGATTGCAAAGGCGGGCGATAGTGCAAAGCCCTCCTCCGATGCCGGTGAAGAAGCGCCCGAAGTTGTATCGGTCTAATTGTTTTGATAGTCAAAGGGAGACGACGATGAA